>Ga0126342_10021614_pt1 | contig 10706 bp, 7 predicted proteins | sample Cyp1metagenome_FD_92528 | JGI IMG/M metagenome (GOLD analysis project Ga0126342, IMG submission 92528) | Coral microbial communities from Lord Howe Island, Old Settlement Bay, Australia - Cyphastrea 1 metagenome | ecosystem: Host-associated > Invertebrates > Cnidaria > Coral ... | reverse complement strand
TATTATGCTATGTTACATTATATTATACTATCTTACATTATATTATACTACATTAAATAAATTAATGTTCTATTATATTATATTGTATTATATTTTATTGTATATTATACTATATTATATCATATTAAAATTTATACTAAATATTATATTATATTCTATTGTATTAAATTATATTAAATTATATTATGTATTAAATTATATTATATTATATTATCTTATATTATATTATATTATTTCTTATCATATTATATTATATCATATTATATAATATTATATTATTTATATAATATAATATAATATATCAAAAATAAAATAATATATTATAATATAATTTAAAAATATTATATTAAATTATATTACATTATTATATATATGGATATATATCCCACTATTCAAAGGTAAGTATTCCAAGGGAATCATCCAATGGGAATAATATAGAATAATCCCCCATCCTCCAGTAATATTAAATACCCTAATCTCATGGTCCCAAATATCTGGTTTCATGAGGGGGAAGGAAGTATAGCGGTTTACCCAGTACATACATCATCTCTGTGCAAACCTAAAGAAACTCTGTAACTGGACCTCAAACTCGAACCCAGTGTTGTTGCCATAGCAACTGCCAACAGTCGCCGTCTCATCAAACTAGACTGGTGTTAAAACCTAACTGTTCAACACAACAATATCATCAATAACCTCCGCCCTACATGGTAGCACCATTTGTACGCCAACCTTCATTCAAAAGCATTTAAGATAAACAACATCAACTCAGCATTTTCTTCCATCTTCTCAGACATCAAATCGTATAACATCATATAAAAACAGCATACTTCAGCTGGGACAATCATTATCAACCATCATTAAAACCATCATTAACATTCGCTAACCATCATTTAACCATCATTAACATTCATTCACCATCACTAGCCATGATGAACCATCATTATATAACCATTATATAACCATCATTAACCATCACTAGCCATGATTATTGTCCGTAGCGGCTACAGCTCCAAAGCCCAGCGGCTGCTTTGCTTCCGCAGAGCTCTGCGGAACTTCATCGCCGCCTTCACGGTGGCGGGCAGCACCGAACCCGAGCGCTCTGGGGAGACGCCGCCACCTCAGACGCACCGAACGCGCCGAGGGCGTTGCGGGTGACCTTTACGCTGCCCAAAGGTAAATATGGTACAAACCTTATAGGTTTTGTGGAGAAACCGAAGCACATTCCACATATTCGATGCTCACAATACATTTCCTGTGCTTGCTTGCAGTCATTGGTTTTGCGCCGATTCGTTTTTTTTACTCCCACTTGTGGTTGAGTAATGTTGATTCCATACATACTGTACATATATATATAATATTTGAGCTGGTTGCCCGCCCATGTTTGCTGGTGTTACCTCAAGTCAATCGTGCAGAACCGGGCTCACTGGAACAAATCAAGCATGGGCCCTCAACCGTGATGCACCTTTCTTACAGTTTTTCAACCGATGAGAGAATGGTTGTAGTGGTGCCAGATCTCACCAGGACCTATTGCTGCGTTCAAATCGGCAGAGTATGGTACCTACTACAACGGCGCATGTCATGTCAACGAGTACCCTCTGGTAATTTAACATAGCTATTGAACATTGCCTTTTATAGTGAGTTTTCCCATTAAAAATTGTGATTTTCCATAATTATGTTAGTTTACCAGAGGGTATTCTTTCGGGTGCCCGCTACGGAAGTCCTTGGGTTCTTGTGTTTGCGCACAATGCTTTTGATTCGCCGTCCGACTGGCAGACTGGCAGCCGTCGATATGTCAAAGCGGTGTTTACAAAAATGAACACATGAACTTTAACTGGTTGGTGGTTTCAACCCCTCTGAAAAATATGAGTCAGTTGGGATGATGACATTCCCAATATATGGAAAAATAAAACATGTTTGAAACCACCAACCAGTTTAAGTATCTTTCACTGATTTTCAATTCTACATGACTTTACATGACTTTACCCATATAATCCTCTGATGTGGTTAAAACAAGGTCATAAGCCATCCCCCCAGTCATCACCATTTTTATAGGTGGTATAAACAATTCCCAAATGGGTGGTTTACAAGGTGGGGCCCCCTAGATAGCTAAGTTGGTTTATAACTCCAATAACTATGGTTTATGGTACTTATAACTATAGTTAATGGGGTTTATAAACCATCTTATAACTGGGGGGCACCACCTTGTATGACATTGTTTTAACCATATAATATATGGATACCCTCTGATAAACTAAGATAACTATTGAAAATTGCCATTTATAGTGGATTTACCCATGAAAAATAGTGGATTTTCAATAGCTATGTTAGTTTACCAGGGTATATCTTCCTTGGTTTTCTCTCCATGTTCCCGCTTGTCTCGGTGGCCGCGTTACGCGGAGATGGCTCGGCGAGCGCGGCAGAGTCTTCGGGCGACGGCGGCCGGGCGACCACCAGAACCATGTCCTCGGGACGATGTCCAGTGGGAAATGCTGGGTAAATAAGATGGATATTGTAATTTACCCAGATATATTCAACAAAGGATATAATGACTGATATATTGACATTACTATTGAAAATGATAATTTGCAACCATAATATGATAGAATGTAGGTAAAACAATGCCACAAACCACCCATTTGAGAATGGTTTATGCCACCTATAACAATGGTGATTTGGGGGATTGTTTATTATTGTTTTACCCACAATAAAACTGATAGGGAAACATCCAACAGGATGGTACAGTATCAGTATATGAGGATATATATATATATCGGATTTTATTTGAATATAAATAGATTATGAGAAACAAATGATCACTAGGGGAAAGAATGAGAACTAAGTATATCAGGATCTTTACCTCTTAATTTTGCCATGATAGTGGTAGTTATCACTGATTATGACGAATAATTTCGTGATATTGCTATAATTATAATTGCCATATATATATATATATACATACATTGCATTACATTAGTATGGCACACCATGGGTAAATCTCCCACTACTGGCAAAAGAAATCATTTCCTGATAGCGGGATTCATCATGAAAAAATGGAGGGCAGAAAATCCAAATGACATATGGATTGAAAATCAAAATCCATCATTTGGCTTTCAGGCTTATGTATCAAGGGATACTGTGGGTGAATTCCACTATAACATACTATAACTGTCCATTTCCCGTTTGGGGAAAGACCAGGGGAATTCTCTTGGGGGGTTAACCGCCGAAAAATGGAACTTAACCAATCAAATTGGTGATTTAAGGATAACAAGGTTCTTTTGGTGATTTGACGATTCCCCAAACTAACAAGAAAACATTGGAATCGCTCAGTCATTCTTAAAGAAAGTGAGAGCAGTAGCCTTCGAAGCACTATTTGGCAGGGTCTATGGTACTTGGGGTTATGAGGTATAATAAACCAATCATATGTACATAGTGGATCATAATGGTTCCACAGAAAATATCTCCTCAGGAACACAAGAGTCTCATTCTATGTATATAATTGTATAATATATTTATATATACACACAGGGCTTTTAACCCGTTGATGTTGGAGAATTGTAGGTACATCTAACCCTTTAAAATTCCGTGATGTTCTGATTAAACATGGTGATTTTCCATGACATGGTGTAGGTGCTGGCATCCTGGCGTTTAGCTCCACATCTGGTGTATACAGATGATAATATCTGTTCGTTTATAGTATGCAATGTATGTCATGTTGTATCTTATATGTACGTGTATAGGTGTGTATATATCTCTATATATACGTATGTATTAATATGTGCTAGGGTCAAAACATGATCGTTTCTGGTCATCCGCCCTTGAGGGGGAAACCATCCAATGGGTGTATCAATCCCTAAAATGGATTGACAACCATCCCTCCGATGGTCCAGATGGTATTTGATCCAACCTTTGACCCTCATATGACTCGGTTCTTACCGGATTTCCCATGGGAGTTCCTGTCACTTTAGTGGCACAGGAGCATGTTGCAATGGTTGCCGAGCAGCATCATGCGACCAACCTCGTGACTGGGAGAAATTTGGGAGATGGGAGATGCCCCGTAGATGAGCCCAACATGGACATAACATAGCAGGCATCATCAGCCAGGTGAACAAATAACACCACTGGAAACAGCCAAAAATGGCGCTTATGATCGGCTGGCTTCAGATGATCCTGCTGACGTCAGCGAGGTCGCCATGACCCATACCCAACATGCTTACCCGCACATGGAGAAGGATTGGTGTCTAGAAAGTCTGTTGCAACTCAATTTCCAAGGATTTCTTCATATACAAAACTTTATACTCCAACTTCATGGATTATATGCAACATTCATTTGACGATTTCTGTCCATGGTTTTGAAGCGCGTTCGAATCAGTTTCTAACAAAACCTCTAGGGCCTTCACTTGACCTGGCAGTTGGTCTATGAACAGAGTGGCACCAAAACTGCAGCTTTCCAACAAACAGCTACGCTATGAAGACTACACAATACAACACAGTGATGAAAAATGGGAATCCAAAAGGGCCAAAATCAAACTATACGTATTATATATTTGTAAGAATACAACCATGGCTAGTCTTGGATCTTGGTGAAAGGAATTCAGAATCCTCCATCGATCGCCAATCTGTTGACCTACTTAATCCTCAACGGAGTAATGACTATCCTGAGGGTTGGTGATTGTTTTCCTCACAACACCGAACAACCGTACCGTTTAACTCTTTGCCCTTCTTGATCTTTCTTGGTAATTTCAATCATTGCCTACATATCATGGTCCTGAGCGATCTCCGATCACTTGGTCAAACTTGTTTTACTTCTGGGTGCAAGAACGACCTCGACCAATCGTCATTCCAGCTTCATAGTTTGAGGAATTTGGGGGGCACCAAATTTTGGGCCAGGCCATACCCATTTGTGGGTCAATACCGTACGGCCGAACAGTGGTGAGATTTGTCAAACATGTCCCTTTCCATTAGTGGTTCGCAATACCTTAATGTTAATTACCACTTGGGGCGTTTCTTGAAATAGGAGACACCCCAACCAATCGCTTTCCCTTCAAAAACATCAAAAAAAAACAGTGTTTTGGTCTATGTTTGGATCATCACTTGGGATCTGCCGTGCAAGAAAAACATGGCTTACGGATGGTTCTGGCCTCATGCCTACCCTCTAGTAAACTAACATAGCGAACTGGAAAATCACAATGTTAAATAGGTAAATCAACAAACTCAATGGGCCATTTTCATCCCTTTTCCATAGCTATGTTAAATTACCAAAGGGTAATCCATTGGATGGGCAAGCTGCTGCGTTCTTGCTGCCAGTCGGAGGGATTCAGCTCCCAGATCATCTGCCCTTCCTGCAACGGTTTAGAAACCGGGAAGAAACCGTGGAGAGCCCGGAGAGCCCCCGTGGTTTTGGTGGTTTCACCCAAAGATTGCTTGTTTTTTTCGGCAACTGTAACTGTGCAACCGGTCATCTCGTACCAAACTATTGCTGGCCACATGCAAGTAAACGTATTTATTGCACATATCTGATTGTTTTTTGGGGCCAACAAACATGTTGGCTTTATACCAAACCACTCCTGCGTTGATCGGCATCCCCCACCGTTGTGAAGTATACGCTTTCAAAATTGAACATGAGAGCTGCAAATTGGGCTCCCATCAACGACTATTGATTCATATCCTCCGTTTTTACTGGCTGAATCGCCCCTGTTTGTTGATATTGCTGCAGGCCGGTATCATGAATCAGACCCAACTTTACCAGCTAGGGTTTGATTGGGATTGCTGCAACTCGTACTGTAGCCAATCAGACTTCATCGTCATTGGCATGTTCTGGGTGATGCATTCGGTGGCTCAAGACATGGGCAGGGGCGGAAATCCCTTAGCCCGACTCACATTTGTTGACTTGAAAAACATTGAATCCTAAGAACATCTAAGAACCATGGTTTGCATAGTAAAATGATGACAAAGCAAGGTTCGCCAGCCAAGAGGAACCATTAACCAATTACAGATGTCGACCGTCGACATGTCGTGAAAAATCGCGGCGTTGGTGAAATAAACAACACGTTGGGTAGACAAACAACAATCCTGGAAGCTTATATGTAGGAAAAAAACATCTATGGTCTATGGCCCCAACATTCTTGGGTTTCTGTAACCAAATCAGAAACGTCCTCTACGTATTGCCAGCTCAATTGTTTGAAGGCACAAGTATGTACCCATTTCTGTTGGTGATATGGTTCACTCCAGGTTTGCTGAAAAAAACTTTCTTTTGTTAATTACTCATATCATATAATATTCATGAACTATGCATGAGGTCATTACCCTCTGGTAATTTAACATAGCTATGGAAAATCACAATTTTTAATGGAAAAATCCACTATAAACGGCCATTTTCAATAGCTATGTTAGTCTTTACCAGAGGGTAACTATAAAAGTAATTGAAAGTCATGAAAGTCCCAAGTGGACTCGTTTTCGGTATCCCCGGTATCCCCAATTTCACTCCATGGCGCCGAGCATCGTCTCCAGAGACCACCATTCCCCGAGCCCGGGACCAACCGATGGCAACCTCTCCGGCGCGCGCCACCTGGGGGGAAGATCAGCTGTCAGCTCCATAGGTTTACTGTTTATTTATAGAAATTTAGAGGCCTCCATGCTTCTCCTACTTTTTATGGTTTCAATAGAGACTTTGAATCATGTTGCATTTATGAATTCTTCGAAAATTTTGATAGTTTTTGTTGCACATATCTTCTCAAATCGTGTTTCATGCTTGCTCAAAATGCTAGATCACTGATGCACTTTGATGGCAACGTTGGACGCTCATATGTATTCAGGGATATGTCTTGCCTGCAGCTACACGATTTGGTATCCATAGACCTGCGGCAAACCTGTCGTTCTCCATACAAAAATGTAAAACTTGAAACTCCCAAACAGAAATATGCGGACATATGTGCAGCCTTGGAAACAAAATGTCCGGTTGTTGTTCTTGGCCGAAACAACTTTTTGAGAGACACCTAGTTTTAGTGGGAAACTGCGTTCAAAAGTTGAAACACATACCCATGTGTAGACAATTGATTCATCATGAAAGGGGATCTGAAGGACCGGTATGTTTAGTTCACAGTGGAAAAAAACGCTTTGTTGTATAACTCACATGCATACTAAGAATGGCGCACGCACACACACAAAAAAAATGACACAAACACATTTTCTGCTTCCCACAGTGCTTCAAAGTAAATGTACAGAGACATTACGACAGTACAATATGTTTCAGTTCTTACCATTCAGGAGGGTAGAGTATCACAAGTATCAAAAACAAAGTTTGGGTGGCAATAGCATATAAACATACATGTGTAAAACATTTTTTCATAAGTATCAGAACATATATATACGTATAATGTGTATATATATATGTAGAAATCATTGACATCATATATCTATATATATATATTTCTAAATATATATATATATATTTCTCAATATATATATATATTTATTTAAATATATATATATATATATATTATGTTGTATATATAGTTTTATATCATTTCCCAAGGGCGTTTTCTCACCTTGCGTCATCGGATTTTGACCGCGACACTGCGTGCATGATGCTCGAGAAGTTGACCTTCCAACCGATGTTCAACCGATTTCTCAACCAGCAACCTTTAACAAAACACAAAGCCAAAGTGGTGCGAAATACAAATTTGGTTATGTGCTGTGTATATAGTGTAGATACATATATATATATAAATATCGTGTGTAGGCATAGTTTTTGGGACAGTCAGAGGCTTGAGGGCATCCGAATTCCCGGCACACACAAACCCTCACAAAGTATTGGCTACATCTATTAATATCCACTAGTATCTATCATATATTAATCACCATATATCAATTATTCCCCCGGTTTTTGATTGCTAAAAACCATATTCATGATGCTAAAATCCCAATCATAATGAACCAACTAGTGGTTTGTTTCATAGTCAAGTCCCTATTCTTGATGGTTGTATACCTATAACAAATGATTAAAAAACACCAAAACAATATATATATATATGAAAACAAATGCACAAAAAACACCCACAAAAATATAACCAAATATATGGTTAAAAAAAAACACCATTTTGGCTTCCCAATTTTTGGTGCGTCCCACCCGACTGCCTTGATATGGTGCTCAGCCGCATCAGTTCCGTCGCCGTCGGCAGTGCCAAGGTCCACGTACGAGGAGAGGCGGCGGATGCATATCCTTGGGAAAATGGGGAAGTTTTGAAGCAGATATGTATCATATCAACTACCCTCTGGTAAAACTAACGTAACTATGGAAAATCACCCTGTTTAATGGGTAAATCTACTATAAATGGCTATTTTGAATAGCTATGTTTGTTTACCACAGAGTATCATTTACATATGCTACTAATACGGCAAGACCCTGAGGTTTGCCCGGACTCGCGACGAGCGTCCGGGCAAACCACGATGATGATGATGGTGATGATGCTGCTGCTGATGATGACGACGACGATGATGATTTTGACATCCTGTTGAAATCCTATGAGAAACCCTAATGACTGTATTGTCAGTTGTTCGATGGTGCCAGGGGGGTTTTATATCTTCTTGAAACACTATAAGAAACCCTAATGACTGGATGGTTAATTGTTCCATGGGGCCGGGCGCCTTTCAAATCTTCTTGAAACACTAAAAGAAACCCCAATGACTGTATGGCTAATTGTTCCATGGGGGCGGGAAATTTTGATATCTTTTTGAAACCCTAAAAGAAACCCTAATGACTGTATGGCTAATTGTTCCATGGGGGCGGGGGATGTTGATATCTGCTTGCAATCCTATAGGAAACCCTAATGTCAGGGAAGCAAAGAGCAGCCCTTGATCAGTAGGGTCTAGATCAGTATGTTTTTTTTTTGAGAGGAAAAATCTATATAAGAGCCTTAGTATGGCCCTGATTCCCCAAAAGTCAGAAACAACATGTTTTCTGGAAAAACCTGAGATTTTTAAATCATTCGAGAAAGTTTGGGATAGGTAAAAGAGTTTGAAGTTATCAAGTGATCAAGTGCCAAGTGCAAGTTGCTGCAAGTTGCTTTTGAGACCTGTGAGCCAAAGATCAGGATTGACAAGTGATACAAACCAGTCAGTGCAAGGCCATGACCACAAAAAACACACAACTAACAACTAACAACTAACAACTAAGAACTAAGAACTAAGAACTATCAACTAACAGAACAACCAACAACCAACAACTAACAACTAACAACTAACAACCAACAACCAACAACCAACAACTAACAACTAACAACTAACAACAACAACTGCAACTGCAACAACAACAACAACACCAACACCAACACCGACACCGACACCGACACCAACACCAACACCAACACCACCACCACCACCAACAACAACAACAACAACACCACCAACACCAACACCAACACCAACACCAACACCAACACCAACACCAAAACCAACACCAACACCAACACCACACCAACACCACCCCCACCAACAACAACAACAGCAGCAACAGCAACAGCAACAACAGCAACAGCAACAGCAACAGCAACAACAACAACAACAACCACAACAACCACAACAACCACAACCACAACCACAACCACAACGACAACGACAACAACAACAACAACAGCAACAGCAACAGCAACAGCAACAACAACAACAACCACAACAACGACAACGACAACGACAGCAACGACAACAACGACACCAACAACACCAACAACAGCAACAGCAACAACAACAACAAATTTATATATATATATATATATGTATATGGATATATATATACCGTATATATATGTATTGGATATATATATATATGTAAAACATATACTGTGCTGCTTTTATTATAGCTGAATAGGTGATACTTGAACCCATAGGCTGCATCCATATATTGGTTATGTCATTGATTACAGCCATACGTAAATAGTTTATCCCCTATATAATTTATTACCCACCGGCAACATCTGATCCCACAGCAGCAGCAGCTGCTGCTGCTACCACTGCCGCTGCTGCGGCTGCTGCGAAGAAGCTTCCTTCCAGGAGGTGCAATGGTGGGGATGGGACTGATTGGGGGTTGCAACTGAAAGGGACCGAACGGCACCCCCAACCGCACTAAGATTCTTTCAACGTTCAAAGATCGCTGAAATCAATCGTCTCTGCGCCACTCGTAGAACCAACTTCAGCAGCAAAAACCTGGGAAATCAACTCAGAAATGTCAACTCAGAAATGGTTTTCTTTTGGGAAATTCGCCTAACACCAAAAAACAAAGAACATAAAAAAAATACTTTACTTCGTGTGATCCCCACCATGACATTTATACATTTTCTTACTGGCAAATCTTCTGGCATTCTATCTGACATTTTATCTGGCATTCTATCTGGCATACCTTCTGCCATTCTATCTGGCATATCTTCTGGCATTCTATCTGACATATCTTCTGGCATTCTATCTGGCATTTTATCTGGCATATCTTCTGGCATATATTCTGACATATCTTCTGGCATTCTATCTGGCATATCTTCTGGCATATCTTCTGGCATTCAATCTGGCATATCTTCTGGCATATGTTCTGGCATATGTTCTGGCATATCTTCTGGCATTCTATCTGGCATTCTATCTGGCATATCTTCTGTCATATTATCTGGCAAATCTTCTGGGATTCTATCTGGCATATCTTGTGGCATTCTATCTGACATTTTATC
>Ga0126342_10021613_pt1 | contig 10707 bp, 9 predicted proteins | sample Cyp1metagenome_FD_92528 | JGI IMG/M metagenome (GOLD analysis project Ga0126342, IMG submission 92528) | Coral microbial communities from Lord Howe Island, Old Settlement Bay, Australia - Cyphastrea 1 metagenome | ecosystem: Host-associated > Invertebrates > Cnidaria > Coral ... | reverse complement strand
TGTCTACTCCACTTTTTTATTTTTATTTCTCGTTTCAGTAACTTTCTCGTGTAAGTAACTTTCTCGTGTAAGGGCAATTTTTTTTTGTAATACCGTAATGCCGCTAAGTGGATGCAAGTCATTCAATGACCTTTCCAAAATTAAAATACATCAATCATACTCAGGTTTCACTCGATGGCAGCAACTGCCAGGGAGTGCCAACGGAACTGTGCATGATTTTTTCACCCAAGCTCAACTTGGCAGCCTATGCACCACCCGTCGTCACAGCCTCAATGCTTACTTCTGATAAATGACATTCACAAGTATGAAATTGACAATTGACAAACAGGTTCAATATAATTTGATTCTGCATCATATGGCTTGATGGTGAACATTATGTTGCGTTTGTGTTAAAATAGCTGGTCTGGCTCAGTGCACGGACTAGCTGAACATGACAACCATTTGTCCAACTGTCTCTGACTATGTGACGCGCACGGATCACGGGACAGCATCGGATGCATCTCCGACTTCGACGCCAGCTGTGTCGGAATCAAGTGAGCTAAGTGCATCCCCCTTCCAGGACAGCAATGCAGTCGTTGTGAATTCAATTTATTTTTTTCTTCATAGTATGGAAATTAATATTGTGTTTGGTTTGATGTAGGACTTGCTTGGGTGAAGTTTCGAGTCTTGAACGTGCTTCCAGAGCGGTGCGGATGATGTGGCACATTTTGGCAAGGCATATCCCACACTATATCATCAAGGCCATCAGGATTTCTTTGAAAAAATAATTGCTTGTGTGTGTCGTTCGATTCATTCAAGTCATTAAGAGTCAGATAATATATCATGGAATGTCGGTTCAATTTGAATTGCAACCAGCCTGATTCCAGGCATCACTGTTGGCGAAGGGACATACTATGAGCACATCATGCACCGGAGTGTACACAGTGGAAACGGCAGCAGCAATTGTGGAGAAGACTGTGAACCAGTCTGGATTGGTCGATGGTTTGGACGTCTACTATCAATGCAATCGATGTTTTGTTTCTTCTCAAAATTGGTTTTGGTTGGTTTTTTCTAGAATCTGAACTGACCATGGGACGTCAATCAAACAACTTGAGTTGTTTCAAGTAATTCACTGAGTTCAGCCTGAGTGAGTTCAGAGTAAGCATTATTAATAGTAATTAACACTACTACTACTACTAATAATAATAATAGTTGGAATTGATTATTATATGTAACTATTGTTTCAGAGCATGTAACATTCATTCTGAAATTAAGCAACAAGAAAAAAATCAAAACATAGCTGGTTTTTTGATTATCTGATTGTGTAAACAAATAAGAACTTACTTGATTTTCATCAATTTATTTTCAGAACTTCATATAATTACAACCTGACAGTTTCATTTAAAAACTAACCATAATAAATATATGAATGTTATGAATTAATACATTAAATGAAATTTGTCAGGTTATAAAAAAATAAACGATAAACAGCAACTACAATCAATGATTCGTGTAAGTTCCAGATGATTGGGGGCTGAATGTATTCACACATTGAATAAAATTGAAGTCTTCCATCAGTTCCAAACAAATATATATATAATAACAATAATTTTAATAACAGTAGTAATAAAAATAATATATTAATAATAATAAAAATGCAAAATCATTCCAACCCCCGTTGTTGTTTGGTACTGGATCTGACACCCGAGGAAATCGACAGGCACTGTCGTCAGGTGATTCATGATAATCATAGATGGATCAGCCAATGGTCAGCGAAAACGTGGACAGTGCCACACGTGCATGGCGCTTTATTGGAACAACTCTCAGACGAAGACAGGACCAAACTGAAGCACCAGAGCTGTTTCAAGGAAAAGGTCAAACTGGTCCAGTCGATAACGCTCAAGGACCACCAGTACTGCTTTAGCCACGGTGACTACTGTAAAACCACTCGAGGCGACGACCTAGAGTTCTCAGGTTTGCCATGTGAAGAAAACAGTCAGGCAAACCACAACCGACGATTTATGGAAGGCCGATTTGGTGATCCGTACTGTACTTGGGCAAAGCGTCATGAGATTCTGGAAACACCATTGATTATTCTTGAAAATACACCTGATGCTTTGTGAGAAATCAATTAAATATTCTGATTTTTATATTGTTTTTATTTTTTTTGGCATGCATGGACTCTTATATGATAATGATATCTACCAAAGTTTATTTGCACAACCATTCAATCATCCAACAGTCCAACCAAGGGTATCAAGGACGAGGAAGTCAAAATGCTTTTCCCGAGCTATGAGTTGCTGAGGCTGATCATGGAGCCCAGGGATGTGGGACACCAAGGTGTTCATCGCAAAAGGGCATTTCTGTTCCTTCGGCACAAAAAGCGGTGTGAATATTTGATGGACTTATACAATGTCTTCAACATGACTTCTCGTGGTGTTCAGCGAGCCGTATCTACTGAGCCACGAGATTATCTTGTTTCATCAAATGCGGTCCAGCAGGTTCAGAACTCGCACATGGCAAGGAAACGCAAGATCACACACCAACCAGATCCTTGCCAATGCAATAAATTGATTTTATTTTGTGTTTGATGTTCTTTATACACGACAATTCTAATATATGAGAATGATCTAAATGAATATACTTTATTTAAAAAGACGATGACGATTGAAATTTGAGATTGTTTGGAGTACATATTGACTTGTTGATAGTGTTTGTTGAATCTGTTTTGAAGTCAGACCAGTCTTAGTCTTACAATTGAATTGAGTGTGAGGTGAGTTCAGTTTGATTGCTGCATGGGCTTTATGTGAGTGGCAAATGTAATGTAATGAATTACATTCAATTTTAATGATAATGGTTCATATCAGTCAAATTGAACTCAAACTGAATTCAAAGCAGCCTCATATCACACTCAATTGTAATAAGGAAGCATAATATAAGTTTAACAAACTCCACAAAAAACACACAGTAATATGAACATGCCAAGGGAAAAACATTGAACACAACAAAAATAAAAAAGAAAACATTAAACATTTTATACAAATCATGGATATATATATATAAACAAATGCGCAAAACTGCTGCGGGAAAATTGAAATATTATACTCATTCAATACTAAAACAAATAATATAATAATATCCGAATTCAAAAAAGTGGGAAGAAATGAAAATAACATATTATAATAAAATATTTTAAAACAATAAAGGAAAACAACAACTTTATTGTTTTAAATTATTTTATTATAATATGTTATTTTCATTTCTTCCCACTTTTTTTAATTCGGATATTATTATATTATTTGTTTTAGTATTGAATGAGTATAATATTTCAATTTTCCCGCAGCAGTTTTGCGCATTTGTTTATATATATATTTATATATCCATGATTTGTTTAAAATGTTTAATGTTTTCTTTTTAATTTTTGTTGTGTTCAATGTTTTTCCCTTGGCATGTTCATATTACTGTGTGTGTTTTTTTTTGGTGAAGTTTGTTAAACTTATATTATGCTTCCTTATTACAATTGAGTGTGATATGAGGCTGCTTTGAGTTCAGCTTGAGTTCAGTTTGACTGAAATGAACCATTATAATATATGAGAATGATCGAAATGAATACACTTTATTTAAAAAGACGATGACAATTGAAATTTGAGATTGTTTGGAGTTTTGAAGTCAGACCTATCTTAGTCTTACAATTGAATTGAGTGTGAGTTGAGTTCAGTTTGAGTGCTGCATGAGCTTTATGCGAGTGGTAAACTAAATGTAGTGAGTCACATTAAAGTTAGTTGAATTGAGTATTTAAATACATGTTTGGAAACTCTGATTTTCCATGAATGATTGCCCCAGGAGAACAACAATGTATGGTACCTGATGAATGAACGGGAGCGTCGACTTTGCCGCCAACTTGATGTAGATTATTGGAACAGATTCAAGATTGATCCGGCCAAGGATCCGAATTTTTGGAATATTTCCTTGGAGGTAGATTTGAATTTTGTCGGACGTGGTCGGCTGTATCACGTGCCATTCCAACTTTTCGAAAAAACGGTGGGCAATTTCTGTTCCGTCGTGAGATGCGTTTTTTGACGCACGTTGATAAGCTAGCCTGCCTCGGATGGCCCGTCACTGGACCCACTGCTGGATCAATGGGCACCACACCGCTCCCTGCACTTGATCCAATGAGGTCAGACATTATGGCAGGTAACAGTATGCATCTCACATGTGCTGCAACTGTCCTACTGCTTGGGATGGTGTGCTTTGGATTGAAGGACTATTTTTGCAAAGAGAAATAAAGCAATGGTGACAATTGGTGAAACAAGCGTTTATAATTATTATTTTTCTAATGTGACAATCATACTATTAAATCTGTTTTTCCAGTCATTGTGGGATTCAATGTCAATGCATGTTTAATTCAACCCAATCCAAAGCATAGCAGAACCTTCTGAGTGGAGTATGAACTGTGTAAGCCATGGATCAGTTGTCGACTGCACGGGCCAAATTAATGGTTGTTTAGTGCCAATTCTAATTTTCAAAACAGATATTATCTCAAGATGAATTTTAAGTTCTGGTGATCTGGCCCAGCTTGCCATTTGGCGAATGAACTAACCTGGTGGTCTTTTTCACATCAGTGAGTCATGTTGATTGAGAACCGCCGATGAGTTACAGTTACACGCTGTCTCACGAGTCACACAGTCGTGAGCCACGATTCATTCGACAAGATGCCATGGCGGGCCATGACCGGGCTCACTCATAACACAAATTGTTTTAATATTATTATTGTTTTTTCACAGACCGGGCTGATGGAATATCTAATTAACACTGTTTTGATTGAATGAATGAGCCCATGACTCGGCTGCAACCTGTGTCTACTCACTGAAGCACGCATGTCTTCAATTCAGTCAGACCGACACCGACTGAGGTGACAATAATGTCATTGTCGTGATGCATTGTTTAGGTTCAACTCAACTTAGTATATGAAGTCACTCTGATTGCACTCTGATGACACTTAGACTTATCATTCATGGCCTCACCTCACCGACCACACACTCGTCAAGGCAACTTCAAAATTTATCACCAATACCAGTCGGCAGTTTTGTTTAAATGTTCAAACTTGCAGCTGCGTTGAACTCAAACTGTTATGCTTTGGACACAGTGGCTGCCACACGTTGGATCATGGCAACTATGTCCAAACTTCGGAGAAGACGTGGTCGCCGGAATGACGACGAGTTGAATCCATTTAGCATGATGCCACCCAAAGGTCAGAAGCGACTTGAACAATGTGTTGACTGCCATTTGAGAAAGACTTCAACACGACAGAGAATCACATTCGAGAATACAGTTGCCTGCAAGCGAAACGACACGACACCTGACAAGCGAGAAACCAATCCATTTGACTTACCTCCGCCTCCTGGACAGAAACGTATTGACATCCTCATCAACCCACCGGCTCCTTTGTCCATTCCAAGACGGAAGAGAAACCGTGTCGGCAAGTCCAGCTGCAGTCGCATCGAATGGACCCATCCGTTTTCAAGACCACCACCAATTGGCCAGATGAACATTCAGAATGTGTTTCTGAAATGTGTAGCCACAACGACTTTCCAACCGTGTCTTGACTTAGATAGTTTCAGTGACTCAGTGGTATTCAGCATAACAGTTCATAATAATTAATAAATGTTTCACCAAATTATTGACATCATCCAATGATCATAACATAATATTAACAATCTTAACTCAAGGCTGACTCAAGTTGAACTCAGTGACATAGTAAAGATTATTATTACTACTTTGTCTGATAAAATAAAAACATTCAGTTAAATATCATAACTACAAACTACTGGACTGAAACAGTCTTGGTCAGGCGACATGTCGAGCCCATTCCCATCAAGAATGTTCAAGATTCTGTTCATGATCACAGCGATTCTGTTCCTTGGTCATTATATTTTTTTATGTAACACTGCAATGCAACTCAATGTTCTTTTTTTAAACAAAATACTATATCCACTGACTCAGACTCAGGATTTTGAGGAGTTCACGAGATTCGCAACTACTTCCCGCACTGATGAACACTTTGACTCAGTGACTTGGATTTGTACATTGTCAAAACTGCAGCACCTATCAGTCATTTGTGTACTTATTATTCTGTGTATATTTCAGAAGCAAACAACAAACTGTTGAATTGCCGAGTGAGTGACATTGCTGTCCATATGCCAGGCAGATTCATTCATTAAATCGCATTTTCATTTCATAGCTGTTGGGTAAGTAATCACAAGCAGAGCTACCACTTGAGTAATTATGCACTGGATGGGAAACAATTACCAGTAATTTTCGTAAAACAATACCTAACTGACTGTTAACTTGTGTTTGGGTGATTGTGTGCCCCCCTGAGTGGCCACTGAGTGGTCCCTGAGTCTCCATTGAGTACTAACAGAATGATTACTTCGAACTAAATCTAGATTTAATTAATCAAAGAAATGAAATACTGATGTGTTGAATATTACAAATGAAAGTGAGCTGCAAATAACAATAGTGCTTTATTTTAATAACAATAGTAATAATAGATAAAAACATGAATTCAATTGATTTCCTGCTGAGTGCCCCTGTCAAGTGCAAGCTGAGTGCCAATTGAGTACTACGACACAATAGGATGTAGTGATTTTGAACTTAATGTCATGTGAGATGCATTAAAATTTAGTTTTTTTCAATTTTGTCAGAAACATAATAAATCAATAGCTATTACGTTAAGTAAAATTTAAATGCATCCACATGACATAAGTTCAAACCTATACTCGTTAACTTTGCTAGTTAGATTTTTGAAAGACTCAGCTGAATCAACTTGGATTCCCAACTGATGACAGTGATTTGAAAGACTGTGCATTGTCAAAGCCACAAAGCCTATTGTTACTATCATGTGTACACTTTGTGATATTTATTACATTGCAGAAATGAATCAATCAAATAAAATCTTCATTTTTTAAAAGAACACCCATTATTTTGTCATGAATATCATTTCGTAAGTGACTGGCAGTGCTTCCCATGTGCCAGATTCATTAACTCGCATTTCCGTTTCATGGTTAATATATGAGTGAATCTTTCTTCAATTCTGTGGAGTACGTTATTGTTCCCAGCACAATCAGAGCTTCGGTAATTATTATATGCAATGAATAAAATTTTACTTAACTTAAGACCTGAACTAAAACTTCACCTAACTTCCAGGTGACTGAGTGGCTCCTGAGTGGCCCCTGAGTGTCCTCTGAGTCTCCTTTGAGTACTAACCAATATAATCAAATAACTGTATGTTTTTAGTTTAATCTAAGTCTAGATTTTCAAATTTAAATACGGGTATGTGTCGAACATTGACATCATATGTTTTTTGGTTATTTGAGTGCCACCTGAGTACCCGCTGAGTGCGAATTGAGTACTGCTACACAATTATTTTTATGTAAATTGCTATTTAAATTTATTCTGTTTGAACTTAATGTGAAATGTATTTAGTATGATATTAATTTAAGTATTAATATAAATACAAATAGCTATCTTAGTTTAACTCGGGTGAAATTCATTCCAATAACGAATGAAGACTTCAGACTCAATAAATTTATGCATTAAATTGAATGGTATCAAAAATATAATATTGGTTACCTAACTAACTACTATCAATCAATTCCCGGCCCTTAAGGCGTTCAAGATTATGCCATCTTCCAGCCTCCATTATGATGTGACTTGGCTACTGGATTGCCAACGGGTCGGACTTACTGCAGTTGATTTACTATTACTTTCAGACGGAATTATGGAATAACGCGTGTTATGCGCAGTGAATTCATATAATTATTGCACATTGCATTGCAGTGCTTCATATTATGCACATTGTATTGCAGCACATGTCATGTGACAATTTCAAAGACCCTTCCAGCTCAAAAGTACATTGCATAAACGGACAATAAGCAATGGATCGTTCGAGCAGATCTAGATCCCGATCCCCTGTAAGAGTCAGGGAAGCATCGTTGGAGCGGCATGGACGATTGATTGAGATGTTTGCTCGTATTAGCATGGTCATCAACACCATGGAAGCTGTCAAGTTTCTCCTGAATCAGATTGGGAACCATTGTGATGACCCATCTCTCGATGATCGCTTCTCTGAATGGTCCGAATCTTGCACTAGAATGATGAACATTACGACGGGCATTTCCGAAGATGCCACTCGGGTTCGGAGGGACCTACTGATTGGATTGGCTCGGTGGGGAGAACGCCGGCTGAACGACAATGGAGAGATGCCAGTTAGGACCGATGTTGCTCCGTCATCGTCTAGTGCAGCTGACCCAACAGGAGCCACACATTGAAGGGTGAGCACAAGTCTCAATCGGATAATTTGATTTTGTTGTTGTTTTTGAGAGTGACACAGCTCACAACGGAGTAGGCTAGGATCTCTCTCCTTCCTGAGTGACACGGTGAAATGATTTTGCCAAAGTTAGCATTTGTTCAGTTAAGTCACGTCTTTGGAGCTTGGCCTTGTTTCTCGTCCACACCGGCATTTCACGGATATCCGACGGTCGTTGGATATCGGGCTTGCCAAGGCTTGCATCCAACATAGGCTCATCCATGGCCAGCACTTCAACGTTCAACGGGTTGCTTTTGGATTTGGGCCCCAGCTACTCGGAAGCGGCGCAACCCTGCAGCACAATGGACAACACGGCTGGATTTCAAACCCCACACGGTTTCCTGAATTTTGTTCAATTTCAGACCCAACATGTTCTAAAGTCTAAAGTGTTGTTCTAAATGTTGTTTGGGGTGTATATATTTATTTTATATATAATATGGTATATGAAGTCCCCAGGGAGGTTTTGTCGTCCAAAACCTTTTTTTTGACAAACATGGAAAAATCAAACTAAGATCAAACAAGCGAAAGTAGTCAAAACCAAACCAAACCAAACCAAACAAAAAAAATCCAAAATATTTTAAAATTACATACGAAATTCAATCAGCTGTATGAGGTTATCAGCCGTATCATCCGAATGAAAATCTTTCAATGGTCACGAAAGTCTTTCAGGTTATCGGCCGTATGAGGTTATCAGCCGCATCAGCCGCATGAAAGCTGTTAAATGGCTATCAGCCGTATGAAAGTCTTTCAGCCGTATGAGGTCATCAAGGCTTAAATGAAAGATTCGCCATTCATTGCTCTGAGCATGCCTGCTCCCTATTTTTGAAAAGCAACCACAGCAACCGCAGGACAAAGGCACAAAAAAGCAACCACAGCAACCGCAGGACAAAGGCACAAAAAAGCAACCACAGCAACCACTATACAGCAGCAAGAAGCTCTGTGTACTGCGCCTGCCACACGACAGCAAGCCGCGGGCCAGCGGCGACCACGCGCGCAGCAGCTCCTCCAGGAGGCTCTGTGTACTGCGCCTGCCACACGACAGCCAGCCGCAGGCCAGCGGCGACCAGCTCCTCCAGGAGGCTCTGTGTACTGCGCCTGCCACACAACCAGTGCTGTGGCCAGCCGCGGGCCAGCGGCGACCACGCGGAGGCTCTGTGTACTGCACCTGCCACACGACAGCCAGCCGCGGGCCAGTGGTGACCACGCGCGCAGCAGCTCCTCCAGGAGGCTCTGTGTACTGCGCCTGCCACACGACAGCCAGCCGCGGGCCAGCGACGACCAGCCGCGCGCAGCAGCTCTTCCCAACCTCGACTCTTGAGTGCAAACGCCAGCTTCGGTCTTTTGCTTGGACGCAACACAAAGGAGCAAGTCAACAAACGGGACACACCCACAAGAGGCAAAACCCCAAGATGTTCGTGCTATGTTGCTGATTGTGAAACTCAGTCCTGTTCATTTCTGAACTTAATGACACTATTGCATCGGACATCTACTTAGAACATTTTTTCCAAAATGTCTAGGAAATTTTGTTCTAAGGGCCTACTTAGAACAAAAACATTTAGAACAAAATGTATATAACAAAATGTCTATTCTAAGTGGATGATTTCTGTTCTAAGTGTATGATATGTGTTCTAAGTAAAGGGATTTCTGTTCTAAGTGTAATGATATTTGTTCTAAGTAATGGAATTTCTGTTCTAATTAGATGTCCGGCACTATAAACAAAGATTATTACCGCTAATCTTGAATATTTTGCAGATAATTGATGATAACCCACCCATTGATTGTTATCCCGGTTAATCTTCCAGAAAACATGATCTATATATATATATATATAAAAATACATTGTTCATTTTTGAAATTCTGATAACACACTCGATGATCAAACCCAGAAAAAATATAGAACAAACCCATCCCTGAAAAAAAGGTTTCTGTATGATCCATGTTTTCTTCCAAAAATAACGCCCCTGAAAAAATATTGCCCCGAGAGCCATTTCTCAAGCTCACCAGTTGGTAAAACCCACACTTAGAACAATTTTAATGGACCATATTCCCCCCACAACACTGGAACGTTTGTCCCACTGACAAATAATATTTTTAAAAATATACATAAGCAATTGAATAGTGTATAGAAACAAAGAATTAAGTATTCGTTCAAAAACACTTGCTGCGAGACCCCCCGCCTGCGCTCACTAGTTGGTGAAACCCACACTTAGAACAAACTTGAAGGATACCAATAACCATTGATTGTTCTCCCTGGGGGGCCTGGTGAAGTTTTTTTTGGGGTTTCAGCCGAAAGCAGCACACTCCACATTTTATATAGAGAAATTATCTATATAAAGGAACTGGGTTTTCTTCCGGCATCC
>Ga0126342_10021612_pt1 | contig 10707 bp, 9 predicted proteins | sample Cyp1metagenome_FD_92528 | JGI IMG/M metagenome (GOLD analysis project Ga0126342, IMG submission 92528) | Coral microbial communities from Lord Howe Island, Old Settlement Bay, Australia - Cyphastrea 1 metagenome | ecosystem: Host-associated > Invertebrates > Cnidaria > Coral ... | reverse complement strand
TTTCATGGTGGAGGAGGAAAAGGAGCAAAGAAGAGGCGCATGGCACAGCAGTTGAGCCAAGTGGTTGCGACGTCCTCGGCTGTGGCTTCATCAACATGGAGTGAGTTGCGGGCACCAAAGGAAGAAGTAGACGAAGAGCAACAGGCCCGCAGTCCAGCAGAATAGCGGACTTAAGCACGCGGTCTTGAGCTGAGTTGTGTGTTTTCTGCGCATTGTACAGAGCCATTGCTGTTTTGCAATCTGTGAACATGTTCCTCAAACCTTTGCCACATGCAGCAAGGGGAGGGGTGTGTTTTTTGGCTGGCAGCAACAGATTCTTCAATGCATTCAATCTTTCGGCCGACAATGCTGAAGGCAGTAGGTGCAAAGCAGCTAGTCTGAGGCCAATGGGTGAGAAGACCTTACCGCCTGGCCTAGGAGGGGTGATTGCGTGTGACGGTTTTCATAGTAACTGGTAGCATCTTGTAACATGTTTCACATGACCGTTTACTTATGGCTCAAGCCTGTGCAGAAAAGGTGTGACCGCAGGGCATTCAAACCTCCGTTCAAGTTTGGATCCAATCGACTCCAAAAAGCTGCTAGCAGCATAGATACCACGATTTGTAGCTGAGATTTCCATCTCGATTGTTAATTTGCAAACATCAAATCCTCCAGGAGTTTCTTTTTAAATTCCTTAGCCTATAGCCCCATCATTATCCCAACGTATCCCAAGTATCCCATTGATTAACTGTAAAACCACATATATACAACATCATGTCGTAATTGTCCCAACCTATCCCCAGTGGTTATCCGAGATTGTTGCGAAAAAAATGCTATAAACCAGTTTGCCTCCCACTATCCTATCGGTAACGTTTGGTACAACCACTATAATCACTATAAAATTAATACCCCCATCATTACACCCCATTACCCATCATTTTCCCATTATCCTATCATTTTACGATTATCCCATTACTTACATCTGGCAACCAAACATTGACAATTGAGAATCCTCTCTATATAATTGTTTTTTGATGGGAAGATTTTGAGATGAGTGATTTTCAGTTAGACATGTTTGAGTACCGGAGGGTAATCTGAGCGCTCTTGAAGTAATGTGGTAAACACAAGAATGGGAGAACATGGCAGTGGGAAATCCTCCATAAATGGAGGTTCTTGTGGTGGGAAAATAATCTACGAATAGGGGATTTTCCATTGCCATGTTTGATTACCAGAGGGTAGATCTTTCTCGATTTTTTTCTGCTTGGGATCATTTACTGTACTAGAAATTCCATAAAAAAATCCATGAAAATCCGATACACATCCATTAACATCCCACGAAAGTCACATCAAAATCCATTAAACAATCCCATTTCCCTTCACAGTCCGCAGCAATTTACACCGAAGCAAACTTCCCTTAGGTGCAAAGGTGACGCCCTGGTGACTTTCGCCAACGCTGCCTCGGTGGAACTGGCCGTAGCTTGGAGGGAGATCATTGGGATGTTCATCACCGGGGATTGGAGGATTCTCCGGAGGATTGACGATTGGAGAATGGAGGATTTCACCAAGAAAACGATTGGAAAACCATTGGGAATGTGAATTGCTGGAATGCAGATTGGGAAATCGCCGGAATGCAGACCTTCAGGTTTAACCATTTTGAGTAAAACTAGCAACACTTCGGAAGTTCGGAAGTTCGCCTCTCTAAATGCATCTCTAACACGATCCACGATGATCCGCATCGCTGCCTTACAACATGGATAGCTGGATACTCGAACCCAGTGGTTCTTCTGCTACAAAGCAAGGACCGTCGAATGGTTTACATGGGTTTATCACCATTTTCTGCAGCTCTTGCCTATCTCCTCATGTTTGTTGATGCTTTCCACGTAACAGCTTAAAATCGTCACATCGTGTCATGTTGGTGTTTAACCATCCAGTTTTTGTGATTGAAGAATTTGTATGAATTTGTCGTCAAAACCACATTCATTTACCATCATTTTTGATGAGCCCTTACCCATTCCATGTCTTACCCCCAAATCATCCATTTTATCGTTAGATTCGTTAGATTTTCAATGAACTAAACCATCCAGCTATTGGGGGTACCCCTATTTATGGAAAGCCCCATAAAGCCAATGGTCAATAACGGTTAATAATGGTGATCTCATTTTGGTTAGCAATGGTGAAATCATGGGTAAAAACCCATATTGGGAATCTATGCAACAAATCACCAATTTGCATAGGTAAATTGATAGGTAAAAATCATCCATAAATATGGAGCAGGCAGGGGATCCCCCTCAGGGGAACATCCATGGTGGATCCTTCAGGTGAAATTTCTCCACGAATATGAGATCCGGCCCGGCTGCCGAATCTGTGTGCAGCAGGCGCGGAGCCACGCGAAGCCACGCGAAGCCCAGTTAGGTTCATGGAATATTCCCATTGGATGAAATATGGGATGACATATGGATTATTTTTTTTGCGGTAAGGGGCTTATAATCCAGTGGTTTATAATCCATATATCACCCAGATTATATCCCATAAGTGGGGATATTCCATTATTCTAACTGGGGTTTCAGTCATTTCTTCTTGCGGGGCCCACACCCCCAAGAAGTCGGTTTTTCTGGATGTACCCTCCGGGAATCAAACGTGGCTGGGAAATCCTCTAGAGATGGAGGTTTTAATGGGAACATAATCTATAACTGATTGGTGGTTTGGAACATTTTTTATTTTTCCATATATTGGGAATAACCATCCCAACTGACGAGCATATTTTTCAAAGGGGTTCAAACCACCAGATAAATTAAATGGGGGATTGTCCAGCAAGCCATGTTTGATTACTGGAGGACAAATGGGCCAATGTTGGATGGCGGGTAATCCCGCCATGTAACTGAATCATTGTGATAAACCTTTCCCCAATTCACAACCATCCCACTAATCAATGTACAAAATTCTGGTGTATGGCTTTGGGTTTGCCATATTCAAAGGGATACGGAGGTTTCCTAAAATCTGGATACCGCAAACCCTTGGTTTTCCCATTGATAATAAGATTTTTTGATTGATTTTGGGGTACACCCATTGTAGGAAACCTCCATATGAACAACAACCATGTGAGGCTCACTCTCTGGCGACTCTGGCTCCTTTCGCCACGAAATTCATATGGTCTATACCCCAAAATGATAATTCTAATTCATGTCAATGGGAATTCCAGGATCCTAAAATGGAGGTACTGTACCACATAAGGCCATATTTTGGGGGTATATCCCCTTACATAGCTCTAAAACATAGGCCTAAAATATATGGTAGGTACCTCCAATTTCGGTTCCTGGAATGGCCATTGATCATGGGGAAAGTTCTGCTCACCGTGAGCCCATTGGATTTTGCCACAGTATGTATCCTCTGGTACTTTAGCACAGCTATGGAAACCATGGCCCATTTTAGTTGATTTAGCTTATTTTCCAGTTCCCTATCTTAAATTACCAAACGCAAAATCCCATTATATCCCATTAGATGTGTACATATATATATATACATGTATGCATATATATATATATATACACATGTATGTATATATCCATATATCCCCATGATATCCCCATGATATTCCCATTGTCACGCAAAACCCATGGTCCCAATGGTCCCGTCTTCAGCTACTGACGCCATGTCCCCCGCGACGAGCGCAGGCGGATTTCGAGGAGACGGAGAAGAAAGACGCCAAGTTATCCAAAGACGAGCTCAAGGAGTGTGCCGCAGCAGTGAGTGGTGACCATGACTCGTAACATGATATAGTACAACATAAGATAATACAACATAACTTTGAGACTATATTATATTATATTATGTTATGTTATGTTATGTATATATTATACTATGTTATATTATATTGTATTGTATTATATTGTATTATATTATATTATACTATACTACATTATCTTTTGTTATATCAATATATATATATATATTGCAGTACAGTACATTATTATATAATTTATTCAATGCATAGATATTGATTGACATACACAGGCGACCTATCCATGCTCATGAAACACTTTGGATTCCTGGACCATGCATTCAATCAAATGAAAACAACAAACATGTAAACTAATCTGTTTTAGTAGGGTAAAACAACGATAGGCAAGTTGTCAAGAACGGTTTATGGTTGAGATTCATCAGTCCAGTTGGATGGGTGAAAGTACACCAAAATTTGACTTCATTAGGGGGGCATCCTGTAGTGTTATAATTAAGTTATGACAAATATCTGAAAAGTCAATATATCAGATACTATATTTAGTCATATCTATATATTTAATATTCATATCTATTTGTTTATCTATATATTTAGTTGTTATAAACGTTCACAAGTCAATCACAACTAAATGACAACCCCCATGGTTTTCTTCGATTATGTACCCAATCTTGGTGGTTATCCTACAACATGTTGATATTTCTTAATAACGTGTATATATATACATATATTCACAAATATACAGATACATACAATATATCATATCAATACCCATTATAGGGTATCGAGAATTTCCCACGTTTTGATTACCAGAGGGTATCATTAACTAATTATTGGTTTACATTATTTATTCCCCATAAAACAGGGGTTGGTAACTGTCCCATTTTGGGAATATTGGACATCACCAAAAATAGTAGCCATAAAAAAGACCATATACCGATCATGGTTGGGTGATGTTCAATGGGGACATTCAATGACCCCTGTAAAATAATTAGTATATATTTCCCATAAAATAGCCATATAATAATAGGACTTGATTTATGGGAATTTCCCAGCCACGGTTTATGGTATTATTAGTTTATTTCCCATAAAATCCCAGCCATCACCTGGGCCACTTGGCGCTCGACGCAGCCGCGACAAAAAGGAGTTGGCCGCGGCCAGAAAGCCGGAAGATCAGCGGGCCAAATACTTGGCGGCCAAGAACACCTTGAAGGAGGCGGTACACGAAACACGTACCGACTGGTGGTTTTCAAAGCGGTTACTGGTGGTATTCATAAGCCATGAAAATAGTGATTAATAGTGGTCAATAGTGGTGAATATAGTGGTTAATAGTGGCTAATCTAGTGTTTTTTTTTTTGTGGCTAATAGTGGTGAATCATGGGTTTTCAACATGGGCCAATGTGGGAGTAGACGGGTTTCACCTTGAGTTTCTTGATGATTGAATGGGATAGAAACATGCTGATATTTCATGGTTTATAACTAACCAAGTGTACCCTCTGGTAAACTAACATAGCTATTAAACATGGCCGTTTATAGTGTGTTTTCCCATTTAAAATGGTGATTTTCCATAGTTATGTAAACGTTTACCAGAGGGTACCTAACCAAGTATAATTGGAAATAGCTATTGAACATTGCACATTTAGCTCGTTGATTTACCCTTCAAAGATGGGTGATTTTCCATAGTATGGTCCCAAATATGGTCCTAAATGTCCCTACTAAACCATTGTTTAAACATTGTTTCTGGGGGAGTGCTTAATCTTAGGGGGATGCTTATACTATATGGGATACCAGCAATAATACATATATATATATATATTAATATATAGTCATTATCAAATTGTTGATACTTAGTAGCGGGGATATTCTTACAAGGGATATCGTAGGATCATTAATGGGATCATGTGGATCTCATGGGCATGACGTGGGATCACCCGGGTGATTGACTCGACGTGGGATGAGTATAGGACATGACATAATCCACGATTACTGGGACAGTGTTAGGATATTGTTTAGGACATCATCCCAGTAATCGGAATCATCTTATATAATATATAATAACAATACTAATAATAATAACTAATAATGATAACTAATAATAATAACAATAATAATAATGATAATATTGATAATATATGGGAATACAAACCATCCCAACAAATTATTCCCATATATTAAAATTCGCATATATAATCATCCCAGTAAATGATATATGGAAATTATCATCCCAGTAATGGGAAATCATTCCTGGGATATTATGTCTGAACGGTGCATTTTTTCCAGCAAACATGATATTTCAGCTGTGTAAAATGGAGAAACATAATGGGATGTAACAGATGATACAATGTCAATTACTGGGATGATTGCTGGGTTGATAATTGTGACCATTTTCATGGGGATAAGATATTTCATGAGATATACAACCAACATCAAACAACAATCTGACATTTAGGGGTGCAGTTGGGCTGATCTTTATGGGTATGAGCTTGGCTATATCCTTCACAACTTGCGATAGAATTCTTGTAATTATGTCCATATAGCAACTTATTAAGTTGGTTTAAGATTGTTTAATCAGGAGAAACAGGTAACCGAATCATTGAACATGCGGTTGAACCAGATTGAAAAAGACGCTCGAACCCTTTTAAAAGGGGTGACGATTCAAAGCGAAACACCCAAGATGTCTGGGCCGGTCTGGGCAAAAATTGACCGAAATCGGAAGCTCATGGGGTTGGTTTGACCATCAAAAAAGGATGTGAAGCATTGAACACATAGTGTCTATACCATGAAAAGTACATGGGGTTAACGAGTTCTGCTGCGGGCTTACACACACACATTTTGCTACTGAAATAGGGATATAGTACTTGTTACATAGTGGGATAAACATTTGCATGCTTGGATCTTTGATTGGCAATCGTAAGCAAGCTGAACAAAGACAATCGTGGTGTTGGAGGATCTTCCACTTACCAGTGGCTAAGAATCTTCATTTTTTGATCAATACCACCATTTATCACTTTTTTCTTAAAGCAATACCACCATTTATCACCATTTTTTAATTGGGTTACATATAACCATTTCATAGTATAAGCTCATTTTTATAAAGGATTTTCCATGATTTTTCTAGTTATATACCGTTCTTAAGGGATTTTACAGTTTTTTCCCAACTTTTTTATTGGATTTTCCCAGGTTTTCCAATTTTTTTAATAGGATTTTACCACCTTTTCCCAGCAGAAACACCTCCATTCTTTAAGGAAAACCAGCACGGTTCTGATGTCCATGACATCAGGCGGTCTCCTGGAGCGGAGAGATGGACGACGGCACGGGGCGCCGCATTGTCCTGTTGAGGTGCGAGGCTTAAAACTGGTGAGGTTGAACACCGTATATATATATCTTGATATACAAATAGTTTTATATCTATTAAATAGATTATTAATAGAAACACCATATAATCTATTTGTAAAAATGATATATATATATAAATATTCAAATAGATTATACATATCATATATATTTATTGTAATATTTATACTATTTATAATTGTTACATATTCTAATTTCAATAAGCGATATTAAATATATACAAGTAGAGCCCGCGCAAGGCTGGTAGCGGAAGTTACCGGCAAGGACTGTTATAGGAGCGAAGGACAGCCTATAGGAGTTGGACTGAAGCCTCAAATCTCTTCAACTGTGGTCAACTCTTTTCAGCTCTGCGCAGCTTTTCTCAGGCCATCTCAGCTCTTCGCAACTTTCCTACTTCCCAACTCTTGTCACATCTTCTCAATTCTTCTCACCTCTTCTCAATTCTTCTCACCTCTTCCCACCTCTTCTCACCTCTTCTCAACTCTTCTCTCCTTTTCTCAACTCTACATAGTTTTTCTCTCCTCTTCTCAATTCTTCTCACATCTTCCCACCTCTTCTCACCTCTTCTCAACTCTTACCAACTCTTCTCAACATTACTCATCTCTCCTTTTCTCACCTCTTCCCACCTCTTATCACCTTTTTCTCACCTCTTCTCAACTCTTCTCTCCTCTTCTCAATTCTTCTGATCTTCACAAGTCAAAAAATGTTTGTGGCAACAGCTTGACGATTTTTGTTGTTGCAAAGCAGTGAAAAGTTGAGTACCATCTTCAATTTTTGTTCCAACCCATACATCATGTACAAGCAATCTAGGTTGTAACAACCCATTATAATTAATCCATTAAAGTTGTACTGCAACCATTATACAACCCCATTATAACCCCTTCAGAGAATACAACCAGAACCTAGGAGAACTGAAGCCGCCAGGCACATGTTCTCCCCGGAGCAGGCAGAGAAAGGAGGCCAGATTTGGTGCGCTGTTGGTGCGCAGCTTGTTGCGTCCCAGCATTGAGCTGACTTGGGCTGACGTTTGCTATTGACATACCCTCTGGTAAACATACAAAAAGCTATGGAAAATCACTATTTTTAATGGGTAAATCCACTATTTCAATGGCCATTTTCAATAGCTATGCAACAAATTACCAGAGGGTATGTCAATAAATGAGAGGAATCACAATGAAATATTCCATGCTTGGGCTGAAACCAGAATTCAACCTAAAATGAGAGGATTGGTTTTTCATGTTACCCTCTGGTAAATAGTTGATTTACCCATTAATAGCATGAAATGGTGATGTTCCATCGTTTTTTTTTGTTAATGTTTACCAGAGGGTAAACCTCCATTTTCCTATGGTTTTCCTATGGTTATACCACTTTTTGATCCCAGTTTACCAGGCCGGGTATTGCTATGTGAATCCTTTCATTTCTTCGGTGAATCAATGGGTGCAGGTCCCAGCTTCTACGAGGAGCTCATTGAAGAAGTCGCTTGGTGGAGAAGCACTACCCATAGGGGGGACGGTCGCTGAGATATTTGGTAAAGCCACAACAAAAACAGGATGGTTCCCCCCCAGTGATGTGAATGTTGGTTTATAAACCCCATGAACTAGTTGGTTATATCATGTTATCTACCATAAACCATTTTTTTTTCGCCACTTTTCGGAGGCAACTGAATGCTATCGACTGGGGGCCCGATCCTGTAGGTTTACCTCCAATTCTGAAGGCATTTTTTCGGGGAATTGGGATGATTTATTGGGTTGACCACCGTACACCCCGACCCGAAATCGCTGAGTCAATGAGTTGTCTTTCCAGCTGTCCAGGACGGAGGAATGAAAAATGGGGACGTTTTTTGTTTCGCAAAAAGCCCGAAGGTTCCCTTCTAGAAGCAAATTCAATGGCAAAATGAATGAGAAGACGTAGTGAATCGTAGTGAACAGGGTTCATCCGTAGCACTGGATTGATCCTATCGGATAGCCATCAATCCCATCAAAGTTGGTCGCTGGTTGATGCTGGGGACGGGGCGATGCCTGTTTAAAGATATCTTTCGGCTGCTTGACACTGATAAGAATCACAGTGTTTCAGTGTTTGCTGCTCAAAAACATGTCAAATTCTGTTATATCCATATTAACATGGCAAGACTTCCATGGTTACCCAGGAAACTGACATGGAATGGAAACTCCGTGAATGTAGATCATGTCCGAACGGAAACACGAATTGGGAATTTCCATACTTGGTGGCTCATCCCAGTTAGTAAGTGTGTTATAATTGGACTACCCGCCCAGTTATAAGTGAACTAATCCTACTTAGCCTACTGAATGAACTGGGGTGAACTTACACAGGTTTTTCTTCGTTTACATATATATATATAATGTGCATAATATATATATAATGTGCATAATATATATATATATATAATGTGCATAATATATATATAAGTAAATATAAAGGTATATATATAGGATAGGTATATATATATAAGTATATATATAAGTATATATAAGTATATATATAAGTATATATCTAAGTATATATATATAAGTATATATATAAAAGTATTTATACAAGTATATATATATATAATTATATATACAAGTATATATACAAGTATATATACAAGTATATATATAAGTATATATAAGTATATATATAAGTATATATATATAAGTATATATATATAAGTATATATATAAGTATATATATAAGTATATATATAGGTATATATACAAGTATTTATATATAATTATATATACAAGTATATATACAAGTATATATATATAAGTATATATATATATAAGTATATATATTTGTTAAATATCTTTGATTTTTTTCCACGTTTCCCTAGGCTAAAGTATCAGCCTTGCTGGAACAAACAGCGCCTCGATTGCCAGGTCAAGGAGGAATGTGAGAAGATCGGCCAGGTTGGGATCAATTTCTGGGAGAATCATAGGGATACATTACTCATTTAGAACACAGGACATAATCATATAGACATTTCTATATTATATATATATCGATACTATGTATATATATATACACATAATGATTTACTCATGTAATATATATATATGTATGTATATTATACGTATATGTCTAATTATACTACACATCTTCTTATATAACAATATGACATTTAATTTAGAAATACTAATTATATGATATTATATCTGGATGCGTCACATTCTAGCACTCCCAAACAAGATAGAAAAATTAAAGATCCTACTAAAATTGCGATAATTTGCTAAAATCTATCTGTTTGGGTGTTATTATATATATATAATTATATGGATGTGGGTCAAAATGGAAGACCTAGGGGACCACAGATATTAGTCTAGTTTAGTACTAACCATCCAATTGTTGGGGTACCTAATTTTGACCCATACCCATATATGTATATCTGTATATGCTATACGGGGATTTGACCACCAGCTAATGGAAACATCATGGGAATATCATTATTTGTCATTGATGGCTAGGGCTCTTAGCCATCAAACATGGGGATATACAGTACTTTGTTGATATAATAGGTCTACAGTATGTACCCTCTGGTAAACTAACATAGCTATTGAAAATGGACATAGAAATAGTGAGTTTTCCCATTAACAATGGTGATTTTTCATAGCCATGTTAGCTTACCAGAGGGTATATATATA
>Ga0126342_10021610_pt1 | contig 10707 bp, 9 predicted proteins | sample Cyp1metagenome_FD_92528 | JGI IMG/M metagenome (GOLD analysis project Ga0126342, IMG submission 92528) | Coral microbial communities from Lord Howe Island, Old Settlement Bay, Australia - Cyphastrea 1 metagenome | ecosystem: Host-associated > Invertebrates > Cnidaria > Coral ... | reverse complement strand
GCCATGTGCCCCAAGCACTCACCAGGTGTTTGGTGTAGGAAATCATGAGTCTATGCCTAGCCATGTTCCTGCCATGCCATGTGCCCCAAGCACTGACCAGGTGTTTGGTGTAGGAAATCATGAACATATAGCGCACCAGCCTGCTATGCCATGTGCTCCAATGTTTGGTGTAGGAGGTATTGGGCCTATGCCTAGCCACCTTCCTGCCATGCCATGTGCCCCAAGCACTGACCAGGTGTTTGGTGTAGTAGGCCCTGAACAGCTGTTTGGCCAAGCCAGTGTTGACAGCAATTGTGCAGCCAGTCCTTCAAGGGTTTTAGATGCTAATCCAGCAGCACAGCTTTTAGGGAACCATGAAGTCCATAGATACTTGGAAGATTCCCAAATCATGTGCATGGAAGCAGTGCCACCAGGTGTTTCTGAAGCCTTGCAGCCAGAGGCCACAGTCCAAAAATTGCAGCAGATTGCCACAGTGCAATCTTGCCCACAGCCAGCCCAATTGCAATTGGCAGCCCAACAGAAGCCCCAAGACTGCAAAACAATAGTGAGGCCATCAGGTGACCAGGAGCTGCCTTTCAGGGTGGCAGCAGTCAAGCTTGTTGATGACAAAGTGCTTGCAGCACATGTTGGTGATAAATGCTCAGTTGAGTGGGACTGGGGAAGAGCAGTGAATGCTGTAGGCATGAAAACAAAGAAAGAAGCTCAATACCTGAGAAGAAACAAAGAACTTCACAGTGCAGAGCTAATAGCTGCAGCAATTCCCCAGGCAGAGATCATGTACAAAGGAGATGGTGCCATGACTTTCCAAGGGGTGCATTGTGTGGGAAGTAGGGCACTCATGCTTTTGCTGTTGCTGCTCACATCCAGCAGGCAGCTTGCACCAGTGGCCAAAGAGAAAGCATTAACCTTGGCTATGAGTTTGCTTCAATTGGCTGTTAGAACTTTATCCACTGCAGAAAGTTTCATGGGTGAAATCTATGTCAAAAACAAGGGCTATTTGTATGAGCAAGTGTCAGTTGATAGCACTGGCATTGTCAAAGGCTTTTCTGACTTGATCCAAAAACATCCAGCTGCCTTGTGGGCCTGGGGGGCACTTGATGCAACATGCCTTTTGCTCAGTGAAAATATCCAGCAGTTCATCTATGCCAACATTGTGGGACCTTTTGCTTTTGCTAGCTTGGGCCAAAAACAACCCTGCCACAAAAGCTATTTGGAAAACTTTTGGGCAATTGCTTTGGCCTCATGCACTTTGGGTGTGTGGCAGGGTTTTGGATTCTTTGGCACTAGAAAGAGCCAGCAGGCCATTGGATCAGTTGCCCCTTCTCAAGACACGCTTGGGGAAAGCAAAAAGGGTGCACTGGGTAAATAAGTTGCTCCTTCTCAGAAAGCTGAGGCAAACTAAGCATCACAGAAAAAACACCATGCAGTCCCACAGTGACCTTGTTCCCAAGAATGCAAACATAGTGTCTTCTGAGCAATGGATCAGCACAGCCCTCTATGCACAAAAAGTGAAAAATGCATACCAGGAAGCTTATCATTATACAATACATTGGGACCCCAGTGGGTATGATGTTGAAACCCTTGTGTCTATCATATTTTCTACCCAGGCAGGGGATGGGGGCCTTGCTGCCTATCTTCCCATCCAGAACCTCAAGCCAGTGTTGAGAAGTGAGGTTTGTGAGGAGATTCAGGCATTGAGTGCCAAACATAAGTTGACTAGGGTGTCAGGGTTCAGTGAAATCAGAGCTGTTTCCAACAGCTTAAAAGCAGTTGGCATGCCCTTGGACAAGTTCTTTTTGGGGCAAGATGTCTGGTGGAAGCCCCTCCAGGAATTTGAATCGAGAGCTTTTCATGATGGTATGTGGTACATTGTTAATTCCAGAACCAACACAAAAGTTGTGCAGATCCCCCCAAGTTTTGACATAGCAAAAACACCAATTTTGACTTCAGTATCAGATCAAGGTGGGATCAACAGAGCAGGTCTTGATTACTTGGCTTGGAAGCTTGGGATGTCCCTCCACCTAGCCTTTGATCCTTATCACCGGTCATGGAATGATTATAAAGCAGCCCTCAAAAGCAGTAAGGGTGACATGTTCAAGTGCCTGTTGGCCTATTCACTCCTGTATAATGTCAATTATGGCCCATTCAATTCCAAGGGCTGGCATGAAAAGAAAAAACAAAGAGTCCAAGAACTGTTGGAGTCAGGTTCTGCACACAAAGAACCTTTCTTGAGCTTTATCCCATGGATTTGCCTTGAGAGGCAAATAGGTGAGCCTACCACTGCTTCAGAGAGAGAGGCCCTATTCTAGTCCATGGCTGATCTCAATTCAATAAAGACCCTTGGGCCTACAGTCAAGCTAATGAGGTTCTATAGTTTTTTCCAGTCAGAAAAATTTTACCATGGAGAAGTATGGTGTACTAAACTATTGATGCTTGAAACTGACAAATTCACAGTGACTGATGGAACCAACTTCGTTAGAACAGAAGAGAGCTTGACATTGCCAGATTCTGGCATTAGTGACAAAGAGCAGCTGAGGCAGCTTAAAATGAAACATGGCAGCTGGGGCTTAGCCCCTCTCCTGGTGACTCCTGCATCCTTTTGGCAAAAGAATGCATTAGTTGAACTTGGCAGGCCTTGTTGGTCAGCCCATGCCTCTATGTGCCAAAACATTTTGACACCAACCCAATTTGCAAATCACACCATTGCTCAGTGCCAGGGTGGATGGAAGCAAGAAATCTTGGAGCTGGTGTTACAAGGCTTTTTTTCAACAAGTGTTTTGAAAAAATTATACCCCTTCAACAGCACTTCAGAGGACCTCAAAAAGATTAGGCTTGGAATCCACTATGACTTCTTGGTGATACTGATGGCCAAAAGGGCCAGCAGCCTGTGTGCTCAATTTCTGAGGCCACCTGTTAGGTACAGTAGCTTGCTGTCCCCCAACCCAGATGAAGTCAAAGCTACCCAGAAAGCCATGCAGGCTGATTGGGAATTGCTTTTGGAGTGTGAGCACAAGGAACTCAATGGGCATTATGTGCCATCCCTTGGGTCACTTAACTTTTTGTTTGGGGCTTTGTGCAGGTTGGCCTACTTGCTGAATGAAAGGGATTGCCACCAGGGTTCTAACCAAGCAGCCATTTTGATAAAGGCTTTGATCACACATTTTGGTGATACTCTGTGTATTGAAAACACTCACCAGAGTGCAAAAGATTGCCTGCGTGACAGCAGACAACATTAGATCCAGAGTGCACAAAATGTCAGCTGTAATTGACAGCAGGCTGTTTCAAACCAGGCAAAGTCCCCATGTGGCAGTGACTGAGGTGGAGCTTAGCACTGCATCAGCCAGCAGCTTGCAGTCATTTGTCCCACTAACCAACCCCAGCTCACACAAGATGCAGAGGCAATTTCAAGATATGATGCAACACAAGGGTGGCGACCACTGGTGGCCTTCCACTTCCAATGCCACCCAGTTTGAAGAGGTTGCAGCCTTTGAAAATGTTCTTCATTCACCTACCAGTGATGGGTTTCAGTTGAATTGCTTAGCTGGGCAGCCAGGATGCTTAATGGCATCTAGCTCCAAGGGGGTAATTTGCCTTGTCCTTTCCAAATCTTTGAGTGGTGTGTTAACTTGGGCTGTGGAACCCATGCCTGAGAAAGAACCACTTGCTTACAAATGCATCCCCAAAGCTGAAGCCTTGCATTTCTACCACATTTGCACCTTGGATGAGTGGGTTGAAATCCCTATTCAGCCAGTCTTGCACAATGATTTTGGTGCTTTGGTCTTGGAGAAGACAGATGAACCATTGCCATTGCCACTGGCCAGAATACAAAATGGGCTGGGCTTGACTGTGAAAGAATGTAAAGAGGTTTTGAGGGCATGCAACGTCCATTTGCCTGGCCAGCCCAGCAAAGCCCAAGTGTACCAAGCTTTGATTGAACATTATATTGCTGATGCTGAAGAAGTTCAGAAAGCCATTACCTTGTCCAGTGCCAAACTTAAGCAAGAAGAAGATGGCCCAGATGAAGATGCATTGTCTGAATACGAGGACCTCTTGGAATTAGTTGAAGAGGACACAGAAAACCAACATGACCCAGACATCAAAAATGAAAAGAAAAAAATACAAAAAAGGAGAATGGCCAACCCTAGGTCAAAAGCAAAGCCAGCCCCTGCTGATGGCAGCATCACTCTAACTGCAGAGCAAGAAAACCCTGGAAAGGGTAGAGGCAAAGGTAGGGGTAGAGGTAGAGGAAGAGGAAGAAGAGGCAGGCCAGCTGCTGCAGGAAAGGCCAAAGCAAAGTCTTCCAAAAAGAGAAGAGCCACAGCCTCAGACCATGACTTGCCTGAAGCTCCCTTGCCTGAAGCTCCCTTGCCTGAGGCCTTGCCTCCTCCCATTGCTGCAGCATTTGGAACAAGTGATGAAGATATTGACATGGATGCTTTTTTCAACTCACCCATGCAAACAAAGCAGGAAGCCTTGCCTGAGGCCTTGCCTGAGGCCTTGCATCCTACTAGTGAGCCAAGTGCTGCACTTGATCCCATTGCTGCAGCATTTGGAACAAGTGATGAAGAGTTTGACATGGATGCTTTATTCGACTCACCCATGCAAACAAAGCAGGAAGCCTTGCCTGAGGCCTTGCCTGAGGCCTTGCCTGAGGCCTTGCCTGAGGCCTTGCCTGAGGCCTTGCCTGAGGCCTTGCTTGCTACAGGGGATGTACCAGCCAGAGCAGCTCACAGCCCAGGGTATTCACCAGGATCACCTGTGAAGAGCCCCCAGCACTTAGGTGAATCCACTCCTCCTCTAAGCCTAAATAAGCCAGAACCCATAGCCCAAGCTTCCCAAGATCTTGAAGGTGTTGCACCAGCAGCATCAAGCCAACCAGGTCTTGAAGGTGCTGCATCAGCAGCATCAGCCAAGCCAGTTCTTGAACCTGTTGTGCCAGCAACATCAAGCCAGCTAGAACCTGAACCTGCACCAGCAGAATCAAGCCAGCCAGAGCTAGAACCTGCTGTATCAGCAGCATCAGCCAAGCCAGTTCTTGAACCTGCTGCACCAGCAGCATCAAGCCACCCAGGTCTTGAAGCTGCTGCATCAGCAGCATCAGCCAAGCCAGTTCTTGAACCTGCTGCACCAGCAGCATCAAGCCAGCTAGAACTTGAACCTGCACCAGCAGAATCAAGCCAGCCAGAGCTTGAAGCTGCTGCACCAGCAGCACCAGGAGAACCAAGCCAGCCAGTAGATTCACATGGCCAGCCCAGGGAACCTGCAGCACCAGCTGGAGTTGTTAGGGCCAGAGGACCTAACATTTACAGTTCACCAGATATTTTGAAGAGAATCAGTCCACCAGGATGCAAGCTTGGGCTCAACAGAAGCCAGCCTGCATTGAGACTAAACCAGCCAGAGTGCAAACTGTATCCTTGTCAGGTGTTTGGGAAGATGTATTAGTGTGGGGGTTTTCAACTTCTCAGTTATTATCAACACCACTGTTTTGACTCAAGGTTAGCAATTTTCTTACCCAATGAGTGAGCTGTTTCTTGGTTTCTGCTGACTCCTATTGATTTCCATAGATCCCACTGGTTCCATCTGATCCCACTGGCTCCCACTGATCCCACTGATCTCTACTAAGGTAATGGCCACAGATGGACATCCACCTATGACAGGTTTACAGAAGTGAAGGGCATCAGCAGAGTCTTCAACTACAAAGACGCTGTGTCTTGGAAAAGCAAGTTGGTTGAAGTGCACAAAGATGCATGGGAGAAGTGGGGCGCACATTTGTCCCAGAAACCTTTGTACAAGCTGAGTGCTGAAAGAATTCAGCAGCCTGGAGTCATTGCTCCTGATGTCTTTGCAGATTTGTCGGATGTGGTGGGTGCAATGCCACCCAAGACCAAATATGGTAAACAATTATGGTTGGTGGAAAAAAGTGATCAAGCAGCTGCAACAGAAGGAGGGTTGATGGAGTAAGTTGTTTCAATGTGTTTTGATTTGTTTTCATGTGTTTTAATTTGTTTTAATGTGAAAAAATGTTTTCTAATGATATCATATTTTTTCATATGTTTTGCTATTATTTTCAATGTTTTTGTAGTTTTCATAATTTTTCATATTTTTTTAATAATTTTTCATAATTTTGGCTCTTGCACAGTCTATGACTGATGAGCTACCCTCTGATGGGGTACCCAAACCTGATTAATGACATAGATACAAAGATACATAGATACATAGATGCATATATGCATACATACATAGATACATAGATACATACATACATAGATACATAGATACATAGATACATACACGCACACATACATACATACATACATACATACATACATACATACATACATACATACATACATACATACATACTAGTACATAGATTAGATAGATAGATAGATAGACAGATAGATAAATAGATATATTACATAGAGAAGATAAGATAGATAGATAGATAGATAGATAGATAGATAGATAGATCGATAGATAGATAGATAGATAAATAAGATAGATAAATAAGATAGATAGATAGATACATAGATAGATAAATAAGATAGATAGATAAATAAGATAGATAGATAAATAAGATAGATAGATAGATAGATAGATAGATAATAAGATAGATAGATAGATAGATAGATACGTACGTACGTACGTACGTACATACATACATACACGCACAGATATATTATATGTATATAGCAGAGAGGGAATAATTCTGGATATATATATATATCTGTATAAGTAATTATGCATTATATAATTGTATATTAATAAAGAGATGGAGAGAGAGAGAGAGAGAGATCATGACGAGGAAGTGACAGATTTCATAATTTGATTGCCAGCCCCAATATCCTCGACTGGGCACCTGAGGATCGGATATCTGCCAACTTCGCCGTGACTCGTCGCTTTCCCTGGCCGTTCGTGACTAATTGGCTTCAAGAACGCTGTGAAAGCCAAGAACTGGACAAAGAGGCCCTGGACGTTGGGCTGTTGGTGGCTGGTTGCGGTGATGGAAGACATGTGCTGAACGCATTGGAGCTTGGCTGATTCTTGGCTCAGTAAATTCTTCGTCTACAGTGACAGTAGGTTGTTGGAACATGTTGGAAACTTTTGGAAGCCCTAAAGGCTGTACTCGTAGTGTTGGTGGGCTCACCTGTCATATGTTTCCGTTTCTGATGATCATGATATCACCACCATTGGTGCTGCACAAACAAGCAGTTTCAGTTTGTTGTCCCTGTGGGGAAAAAACTGGGGACTGGGATCAGTACCCCTGCACGGTGTTCTATGTCTTCCGAAGACATCGTTGAACATGAAAACGAGTATTACCCCATTGCGCATCTCCAGCATCTCTACCCAAAGGCATCTACGCGGGCTTTCTGCAAACTTGGTAATCCCTTTGCATCATCCCGTAGCTGATCTTCTTTTGGCACTGACTGCGAGGCTATGACAAGATCTATGCGCTAGATTTGTCAGAAGGAATGTCACTTGGCATCCTTGCAGGCCATTTGCCATGGAACCTGAAACACTGCCAAAAAGATCAAAAAGGGAGGTATATGCATGTATATGCTGTATATACAATAAAATACTGTACGTGCTCGTTCATGCCAATTTCAATTTTGTGCTGTTTGTCTTTTGGCGGTCTGGGGCTTCTGCCCACCTTGTGGCGTTCGTCTTCTTGCGTGGTTGTGTTGGTGTTTGTCTTTTGGCGCTCTGGGGCTTGTGCCCACCCCGCGGCTGATTCTCTTCCTCTTCGTGGCTGTGGTTGCCTTTTGTCCTATGGCTTTCTCTGCGGCTTCTGCTCCTGGTTCGTGTCGTCTTGGTGGCGCTCCAGGGGCTTCTGCCCGCCCTGGGGTGTTTTTCTTTTGGTGGTCCTGGCTGGTGTTTGTTGTTTGGTACTCTGGGGCTTCTTCCTGCCCTGGGCTGTCTCGGTTCCTTTTTGTGGTTGTGTCTGATCGGTGTTTGTCTCTTGGCGGCCTGGGGCTTCTGCCTGCCCTGGGGTGTTCGTCTTCTTCCCTTGGCTGGCTGTGGTTTGTGCTTGTCTTTTGGTGCTTTGGGTTTCTTCCGGCTCTGGGTGTTTCTCTTCCCTTTGGTGGTTGTGGTTGGTGTTGTTTCTTGGCGCGCTGGAACTTCTGCCTGCTTTGGTGTGTTTCTCTTTCCCTTTGTTTGCGGTGATTGGCATTTGTCCTTTGGTGCTTGTTCCTTGTAGGTTCCGTCTGCCTTGTGGGGCACCAGGCCTGGCTCTCTGGCTAAAATCAGGTTGACGATGGTTGACTGTTTGACGCGTGCTAGCCGACCAAGGCGGCTGTTTGCGATGGTACTTGTACGTGCAAACACCCCGTTTCGCCCACACCCTTCTTGACATTCAATAAAGAAGATCAACAAAGGTATCCCCCGTTAACCTTTACATTCAATTGGGAAGATCAACAAAGATATTATGGACTAATAAATCCCACCCCGTTAACCTTTATATACATTCAATAGGGACGATCAACAAAAAATGATGATGATGATGATGATGATGATGATGAGGACGACGACGACGATGATGATGATGATGGTGATGATGATGATGACGACGATGATGATGATGGTGATGATGATGATGGGGATGATGATGATGATGATGACGATGATGATGATGATGGTGATGATGATGATGATGATGACGAGGATGATGATGATGATGAGGATGAGGAGGAGGATGATGATGATGATGATCAATGATGATGATCATCAATGATGATGATGATGACGAGGATGATGATGATGGTGGTGGTGATGATGATGATCAATGATGATGATCAATGATGATTATCAATGATGGTGATTACTGATGATGATCAATGATGATGATCAATGATGATGATCAATGATGATGATCAATGATGATGATCAACGATGATGATGATGGTGGTGATGATGATGATCAATGATGATGACAATGATAATGTTGTGGAAGGAACCTGCACAGGTCCCCATGCTGTGCGTTCTGATGTAAAACATCAAGTTAGCCATAGTGCGAAAATATTCATTTTTTACCACGTTTTCAGCTCATACGAAGAAGACGGGCTGACAGGCGCTGGCAAAACGAGGTGCTTGCCCGTACTTGTACTTGTATATATTGATGATATTAATGACTTGTATTGGACCATTTTTTCCTCTCTAGTTTGGGCCACCTGAAACTGGCAGGGAGGACTTCCAATTACGCTTGGTTTGTTTTATGGGAGCTTGTCTGTCGATCTGCCGGTGGAGGTGTGTTCCCGGGCTGCGCTACTGCTGTGAGCCGCCGCAACCGACCAACCAACCAATCAATTTCAGTTTACGAATGGCATGCAAAGATACTGCACATCTTTGGAAAGTTGAGATCAGCCGTCTAGTTCTCTATGCCTACAACCTAGGGGCAACTAGTAACTACGCAGAGAGTCAGTCCTTCGGCATTATGTTGAAGGTTGACTTAGCGATATGGCTATAGTGCTGGATCTCCTAGGTATATTATTTAGACGCCCGGGAACGCTGCGCGGACAGGATTTCTGTTGGACAGCATGGATTTCCATAAAACAATTTCCGGGAACTCTTCCAAGCTGCATCTGAAACCACATGAAAGCACCCAGGCTGAAAGCCGCCAGAAAGCGTTTGGGACCAAAGAATGCAGGAAACTTGGTGTTCTGCACAAGAACGCGCGCGGATGTGGATGTCACGGTATGCTTTCACTTGATGAGGCAACGTAGATAAGATAAGTATTCACCAGTTTGGTTGGAGATGCTTTGTTGGTGACCTAATTGTTCATACTTGCTTACACCCAATCAAATGTTTGTTACTTAGGCGCACATGTGTTTATCGCATGGAGTTTTTACTGTGTCGCAGTGATGCTGCAGCAGCATTCCCACGGAGGATGCGTCACCTTCATTCATGGTGATACGCGGAAGGTGCCTTTGCCTGACGCTTCCTTGCAGGACGTGCTCTCTTGTGCCCTGGTGTAACGGGCTGTGGGTTGGTACCAGCTGTAGCTTCATGACGGGAATTTCCAGGAAGCAACTGGGGAATTCTCAAAGACCTTAGGATCAATCTCAATACTACGCCCGCTCCCACAAATTTCTTTTACAACTGCTAAAGATGGCTAACGCGTAATTAGTAATTATATTCATTGTGGAGATTCTTTATGCACTGCTGTCCCTTCAGCGAGCACCACCTTTCCTATTGGAACAATCTTCAGAAGATTCTATCACATCGGACTCTCTTTTGTATAGGAAATGGTGTGACCATGGGCCAATCGTTGCATTTAGCTTCTATATACATTCAATTACATTCACATAACCTGCTGATCCCGCACTAACCTCCCAAAGATCTTTGCAACCTGAATTTCCATCATTTGCACTCAAAAGCCTACCAGCGTTCGGCAGCTTGGCAGTTCATTTATTGTGTTTTTTTTTTTGATTTCCGGAGACATTATCAACATTTATCAACACATTATCCCATTATATGTATATAATTGTATATATACAGATCCCACTAATATCCCACTTTTATAAATAATATATCCCCACTCATGGATAATGTGTATATATATATTATATATTACATATAATATATATATATATATTATATTATATATATTATATATATAATATATAATATATATAATATATAATATATATATATTATATATATTATATATATAATGTATAATATATATATATAATATATAATGTATAT
>Ga0126342_10021609_pt1 | contig 10707 bp, 11 predicted proteins | sample Cyp1metagenome_FD_92528 | JGI IMG/M metagenome (GOLD analysis project Ga0126342, IMG submission 92528) | Coral microbial communities from Lord Howe Island, Old Settlement Bay, Australia - Cyphastrea 1 metagenome | ecosystem: Host-associated > Invertebrates > Cnidaria > Coral ... | reverse complement strand
TGATGATGATGATGATGAGAATTACTAATAATATCTAATAATTACTAAATCATTATCAATATTATCACTAGAATTACCATTATGGTCATGTTTGTGATAATTAACTTGTTTTATATTGATTCTTGTCGGTACTGGAATGTTGAAGCAAAGACACACATGTTCCAATGGCAATGCAGGAATTCTAACAATACCGAGAGCATCGACAGCTCTGTAGTGTCCAATCCAGTGACATCAGGATGAGTCGTTGCTACCGCATGATCCACATGGGCACCAATGGCCTCCCTGCCACCAACTCATTTTCGCCAGGACTTACCTTCTTCCAAGCAGGAGTCATTCCAGGCGAGTGCCGCACGTTGCTTGGGAAGCCCAGCTAAGGGATGCCCGAAGGGTCTAGATCTCAAACTTATGGATCTTATGGTAAGCTATGAGCGGATGCATGCTGCTTGATCACAGGTAGTACATGGTAGTACCAGGTGAGGGAGTGGCTAAGTCTTGAGGGGCCACAGGAGTTGCACCTGCAACAAACGCATCCTGCTACTTAGGTTTGGATGTGCTCGCTGCTGGCATGGGTATTCTGGCAGAGAACGCTGAGGACGCCACTTGGCTTCGAAGATTTGAGAGCGGATGTATTAGCAGATCATAGTAGACACAACTTAAGCGAAAAATATAGAAAAATATGATGAGAATATGAAAAAGTTGGATACAGAATCGACGGGCACAGGCAAAATCCGTCAAAATCGGTCATCCTTTCTCATGCCATGCTATCCCGGACTGGAGCCCATCAAGTGACCATTGGTCCCAGAGAAGTCCTCTGGGGTTACAGCATGTTGCAGCCAGGTCGGTGATGGTGCCATGACGGAGGCGAAACAAGCCTTCCAGGCTGTAGCCAACCTCAGCCGGACCCCTGGGTCTTCAGGGTGCGACCTCACAGGGTGAAGTCAGGGCCGATTTGATTGGTTGTACCATCTGGTTATTTAACATAGCCATGCAAAATCACCATTTTCAATAGGTAAACCATCTATAAATGGGCCATGTTCCATGGCTATGTTAAATAACCAGATGGTAAATGGGTTGTGTGGTTGTAATGTGTTGCACTGATTGAATTGTCCAGAAACCATTCGGCCCGGGTTGGATAACAGCTGAGAACAGACGACAATATGCATAGTTTAACAATAATACGTTAGAAAACCTCTTACTATAGGCTGATGATGCCTTGTGCGTGTTCACTTCATGCTTCCCACCTCGCCGCGTTCTAGCTGCCGATTGCTAAAAAATGGTACAGTAAATGCCAATGTCTGCCAAAGACACATGTGTTTGATTTCTCTTCAGATCTTTTTGCATACTGTGCTTTGCTGACATATACTGTATAATTAACCATGTTGCCGCGATGAAACGTAGTTAGTTTGGTTCCCATTGCTGCGATGTGCTGTTGGATTGTGCGCTGATCTAGGCAGAAAAAAAACTTGGGAATCATGCCCTGTAGTTTCACTTCTTTGCAGTGTGCCGGCGGACAAGCTGCCCTACCCTTTGTTCTGCAAGGTGACATAAGCAAGGCGAGTCCCAAGATGCCGTGGACAGCCCCATGCCTGCTGAGGCGATGTAGCACGCCTCCTAGCAGCCACAGAAGTCAATTCCATGACAGTGACAGATGAGGCTCTGGGGCGGATTTACCTTTGAGTAATGATGGTACCCTCTGGTAAACTAACATAGCTATGGAAAATCACTATTTTTAATGGGTAAATCCACCATAAATGGCCATTTTCAATAGCTATGTTAGTTTACCAGAGGGTACCTGAATCCGAACTTGGTGACTTGGTGGGAGCCGCTCCGGGGTACATCTTAAGGATCATCTTGGCACATCTTCGGTACGATGCCTGATATTTCAACCTTGCAGGAGGAAAGGGAGATCGCACTTGGGCTCTACTTGCAAGGTGCTGCTTGGCTGCGGCAATTTTGATGTGGTCAAGGATGGCCAGTGTATCCACATGCGCAGATGTTTCCATTCAGTTTTGCTTTCTTCCGATATGTTCTGAGGCTATCTTCAATCATGAAGAGGAGCCATTTTGGGCGACCATGCAAGTAACATTTGAGACACTACCCCCCACAAATCATCAAGAAAAAATGCATTAAATTCAAAATCTGCCTTGCACACATCCGACAATGTCCTGACTTCGCAGAACAATTTTAACATGCCAATGCAGTTCTCAGCACGAGGGCAATTCAATTGGGGAAAATCTGCGGGGCATTGAGATGGAAACTCCACATTTGACAAGCCTAGAGGCAAGCTGCGTGATTCTGGTGGTCGGCTGGAGGAGCCCAATTGCCTCCAGAGCTTTGTGGGGCGAAATTTGGTCATCCGAACTTGCAGGGCTGTGCGGAAGGCCTGCAGCCACAACATGTGGTCAGGCTTGACTAAACAAGTAGGACTCAATCCAACGGCTTATCAACGGCTTCATTGTTTGTCATGAACCTGTCTCCGTAGATGTGTACGTAATGCAATGTAATGTGATGCAATGCAATGTCATGTAATTGTATGTAGGTATATGGATATAGTCTTAGCGACGGCGTAAGATCTTGTTCGGGGGGCAAACTCGTGCAGGCTATGCGAACACGCAACCCACGGAATGTCTAGCCATGTCTCCGCGCATGCGCTGCTTGATGATCTTGCTGCGCTAAGTCGGACTGGAATCAGTAACGAGGGACCATATCATAGAGAGGCCAAAGGAAAAGCATCGTTCTAACCAGGGCGATGAGCTTTGCCTCACCTATGTGGACCCAGGGCAGCTAAGCCGTGTGCGTTTGGAGACCTGTCAGAAGCATGCCTGGGCTTTGTGGTGTCGTATGAGGGCCGCTTGTTCGCTGGGGCTAGTTGGATATTCGAGAAACTGCCACAATATTCCCGAATACTTTTGACATCTTTTGACTGCAGCATGATCATGCAATGTCAGAGTATAGACCCTGGAAGACTATGAGGTCATGCCTTCCTTCAGCAAACGTTTCATTTCACCGTGCCCATGACCCCTGAGGCAAGGTGTTTTGGCAGATTTGGCAAATCTTGACTATTGACTGTCAGTTCTGAGTTGGAAACGTGAATCTGTTAGCTTTACTCAGCTTCAACCATCAGCGTAAAAAGTGGAAAGGAACAACACAAAGACCTCAGCGGGAGACCCTTAACAGAATTGTTCCTTTCTTGAATACACAGCTGCATCCCTCACAATCCTCATACCGAGTGCTAGGCGAAGAAACGCGATGATATCCTGACTGCAATCTGCCGGGCCAAAGTATGGTGCTGAGCAAGCTCATCGTATTCTTCTCAGTGAGTTCCACCTTTGCCACTGTTTTCAGCTTGAGTCCTGTGTTAAGCCCAACCCCACAGGCAGATCTAGGCAGCAGCCAGCTGATTTGTTGCCACCCTCATGGCTGCTTGGTTAGGACTGGAAACCAGTGGCAGCTGGTGTTGGTGTCTTCCTCAGGACTCCACTGCGACCTGAACAGAGTGGACTGAGTGAAGAGATTTTGCGGTGGACTCTCCAGATTCTGTCGGATTTTGTCTGACCAATCGGCTCAGGCGAATGGCAACCCATGTGTAAAATTGTATGTATAATATTATAATAGATTAGAGATTAGAGAAACAAACATGTGCACGAACAGGCAGCAATGTGCAAGCAGGCGCAGCCACATAATCCGCTGACTTTTGCCCTTGAAACATCTTGAAACAAGCACTCTTTGAACAGTTGCAGCGATTATTGATTGTCCATTTATCCCCCTGCCCCCACTCAAGCATTGCTGCAAGCCATGGGGCAAGCCATTGTGACTTACCGTTTCTGTGCAGCATATGTTCTGCTCTGGAAACTGTCTTGAAGCATTTGTCAGCTCAAAATATCTCAAGAGCCATAAGGGTGTGATGTGCTGTTTACCTCTGTCTGCAGGGTATGGGAGGGCGCCCCCTTGTTGCAACTTGTGCAAAGGATCTTCGGGGTACAAATTGGCTACTGTGCACCATCATCACCCTAACCATTGTAGCCGCCCGAGGATTCTACATGCATGGTCGGAAGCACTTCACACAGACTGGATGGCAAGCCCATTCTGCCGCATATGGGCATGGCCAGCTAGCACTTGATTATGTAAGCCTTTGTAGTGGACGCTCCAACTTTTACCCACCAGCTGATACATTTCTATACTTGGGATTGGGAATCATTTATTTGTTTCATTTTCTGGGTCTTAGCTTCGGTTTCTTGATTCACTGGCCACTGCCGAAGACGTGTTCTCGGCAGTCATAAAGTGGTTTGGGTCTGTCCAAGGCAAAGATCTTCAGTCCATGAACTTGCGTGGCCGTGTGCACGTGGTGACAGGAGCAAACTCGGGCATTGGCCGCGAGGTGCAAATGACCTGGGAAAAGATGCAAGATCAGTTCGGGCAAGATTGTTAGCATCTTCTTTCCAGCTGATGACCCGTCTCTTGAAACATAACGTAGAAAGTTACCCCCTCCTAAACACCCTGAGAACGGTGCGTTAATCTATACTCATACATAGAAGCACTTGTGGGAAATGTAGGATGTTGATGATGTTGGGTACTCTTGGGTTCTGAGATGCTTACTGTTGAAGTCTTCAAGACAAAACGATAGTTTTCCATGCCGATCCTTGTCCTTGGCAGCCCTTGGAGCTGACTTTGCACCTGAGGTGTGCGAATACTTGGTGGGTCGAGGTAGTCGGGTCTACATGGTGTGCCGCAATGCTGACCGAGGAAAGCAAGCCCGAGATGAGATCGCTGAAAAGATTGGAGATGGCAACTCGTCAATAGCTAGTGAAGCAGTCCGCTGTTAAGCTTGTCTTGGCGTGCGCCTTCCTTTTCCTTTTGGTGGTCAGACGATTGCTAGTTCTGTTCAACTGGTCGTGAGAGGAGATGGACATAGATAGACATGATAGACATTGAAGCTTTAAGTGTTGGCTGTGGCTCAGTGCTCCTGAATGATTTTGTATTGTTCTTGCGCAAAATTTGGTGGTAGTTCAGTGCAGCACTGATACTGTTTGGATTTGGAGATCAGCACGTTCAAGCTGAGATTTGTAGTTCAAGTTTCCCCTCATAAGCGTGGCATTCCAAAGGTTGCATGATTTTGTTGCTTGAGACTGGGGTTAACCCCACGGCAGAACACAACAGGACGTCATGGCCGTCATGACGCATCTTCCACACCAACCCAGGAGCAGACGTTCATCTCATGGTGGCAGACTGCGGCTTAGCTGCTGACATGCGACGTGTGGCCAACGAGTTGAAGGAGAAAGAGGCCGCACTGGAGTAGTTATTTGTAGGGGAGAGGCTTGAGGTTCCCCGGAGCATGGAGGAACCTTGAGTCTCTCTCTCTGATAGACATAAGCAGGGGATGTGAACGTTCCTTGAATATTGCGTCACCAGAAGATGTTGTTACGTTGATCTTCGTTGTGGCATACAGAAGGGGGGGATGTTAACGTTCATTGCATTGCGTCACCAGAAGATGTTGTTACGTTGATTTTCGTTGTGGCATACAGAAGGGAGGGGTGCCGGGGGTGGGGGGATGTTAACGTTCATGGCATTGCGTCACCAGAAGTTGTTGTTACGTTGAAGATGCTGTCGCGTTGAAAGTTTTGATACGTTCAAGATGTTGAACTGTTGTTGCGTTGAACATGCTGTTGTTATCTTGAAGGTGCTCTTACGTTGAAGATGTTGTTACGTTGATGGTTTTGATACGTTGAAGATGTTGTTACGTTGAAAATGTTGAAACTGCTTTCAAAACGGCATTGTGGATGTGAAGAGTAAAAAACATCATGTGCATTTCGCCCATGGTTCTCTGGTGGATTATAACATGTTTTACATTTTTATGTTACTCCAAAAAAAATAAAACTTCAATCAACACGAAATTCCACCGGTTTCTACGAAGACATCATAAAATGACGAACTTGGCAAACATTAAAACAAAAAAAACCTTCAAACGGTGGACAACATATCCCAGGTATGTTGTCCGCATGTTGAACTGATTCCATATGTTGTCAAGTTATGGAAAGATCACAAAACATTGTAAAATACAATGAACATGTCATTTTTCAAAATTGCAAACAACGAACTTGAATTGCGTTGCGGAGAACCTCAAGCCTCTTGCCTGGGTTTTATATATATATATGGTATTTATATGTATTTATATGCATACATATTCTATATATATATATGTGTGTGTGTGTACGTTATGTTTAAAAAAAGAATATTGAGGGATCCTTCGGACCATTTTGGACCATCATGTCCCTGTCCAGGGTGGCTGGTGGCCAATTGGGGGGAAGACGGGGACAGATCATGCTGCTGCATCATGTGACATTGTATCTGATCATTTTTTATGTCATTCATGTTTTTGGAAGAAATGAATCGGAATGTCCCAAATTTGGTGATTCAAAGTCTCCCAGAATCAGAACCCTGAGAACCCTGGGTCAATTTCGATGGGAAAAAACATTGGTTCCTTTGGATTTTTCATGCACCCCAGCTGCCCCAACCCAGCGCAGGTGGCTGGCATTGACTGTTTGGTGTGCAATGCAGGTGCGATGACTCCGAAGAGGACTAGCATTTTTTGGACTTTTGGATTCGGAATCCAATTGAAGATAGGGCTCCGCACTGTCCCAATTATAATGACAATTTTGGATCGGTTTGGGGTACATGTGCATCCTATGATGTTGTTTTTCATAGACACATATTTTGCAATATTTTGGTCAATTGTAGTTTACTCATATTAGTTTGGAAACAGTCTTAACCGCTGCCACTCTTGACACTGGTGCCATTTTGGCACAGCTGTGAATGTTGCAAATCTGACGACGCGCTGATATGAGTCTTGAAAGATCAAGTTCTGCGTAGGACCCTCACTTCAGAAGGGCATGAGGTAACGTTCGCCACCCATTTCCTTCATGGCACATACTTGCCAGCTGCAGTTTGCTTCCAGCAACGTTTTGTGGCAATGTTTCTTTCTTTCTAGCTTCTTTCTCGTGCCCATTATATATAGCTGCTGAACATTGCTGAACTATGTTTTACATTTCTCTACCGGGTCATGTCCAATGTCCTTACCTCATGAGGCTTTCACAGGAGTTGCGACCTCTGCTCAGCAGAAGTGGAGCCAGAGTCGTAGCCGTGAGCTCGGGTGGCATGCTGAACGTGAAGTACGACCACGGCTACGCCACTGGCACCAAGGGATCATACGACAAACAGCTTTCATATGCCTACGCCAAGAGGGGCCAGGCATGGTTTGAGAACAGAAATTTGTGTTTGATGGTTTATCTTGATATGTTGTGATCTGTTGGTGTGGTCCTTCTTAGCTCTTGGTCGGACCCTCTGCCACCAGCCACAGCACACAAATGTGCAGGTTCTGCTTTGTGAATATTTGGCCAATCAGCCCGGAGAACAAATCACCTTCGTCAGCTGCCACCCTGGCTGGACAGATACACCTGGCGTTGAGTTTGCCTACGGGTCCATGAAGCTCGCCTATCAATGTGGAAAACTAAAAATAGTTGCCTTTTCTTCAAAGGCGCTGTGGCGGCCTCTCCAACTTTACTCAAAGCGCCCAAAAGTCAGGATTTGATCCGTGCTAGTGTTTGATGTATTTGACAGCTTGAAAGCTGCGAAGCCATGTGAAGCTGTGAGGAAGAAATGGCTGCAACCCATGCGAACCTTGTGGGAAGGAGCTGAAGGCATTTGTTGGCTCTGTGTGGCTGACGCAGATCAGATCAAGGCACTATCAGGGTGATCCAACTCCGAATATTGCGAATACTGGGAGCGTTGGCAACCACTCTTCAACACGGAACTAGCGAACTGACTGTCCAACTGTAGTTATAACTTCTTCAACAATTTTTGAATGTTTCGTGCATTGCCTTTCTGGACTGCCTTTGGCTTTTGGGTGGTTGTGATTGCAATTCGTTGGAGAGCCTTCCTTGTAGAATTACTTCAAAACCCGGTTTTGGCTTGCTGAAGGCCTAGTCAGACCTACCCGTACTTCACAGCGGCTCGCAAGGAAACCCCGATAAGCAAAAAATGATTTGTGTGAAGGGAATTAGATGATCGATGTGATTTGCCACAAATTGGGCTTAACAGACATGAGGCGGGATCTTTCTACTTGGACCGACAGCCCCAGAAGACAATTCTGGCATCCTGGACATCAAACAGCAAGAAGGAAGTGGAAGAGATGGTGGCAGCTTTGGGGGCAGCTACCAGTTCCTGATCGCAGCGCTTTGCTGCAGCCATTTCCAACCAATAAATTAAGTTTGCATTTTTCACGTGCTCTCACTGAAAGGTGTTGTACGCATAAACCCGGCTTGCAGACCAAGAAAAGGTGCTTGGAGCTTTGTATTGTGGCGATCTATTGTTCATATTCCCATACGTTCCAGTCGCACATGTATTCCAAGAGAACCCAAGAGTATTATCCAAGAGTCCAACTTTTCAACACACACATTATGATTATCATCAGTGTGGTGGTTCATGCCATCCATCTACGCAAACTATCAGCTTCGCTATGCCTTGCTTGAGTATAGGTTGGGATGCCTCAGAGGGTGTCCTGGTGGAGGTGGGGAGCAGATTGGCAGAACACAGGCCACTCATGGCCAGTTGCCATTTGAGTAGTCGATAGCCAGGGAGACAGGGGCGAAGAAGACGATGCGGAGAGCTTCGTTCGAAAGGTACTTTGGTGGCAGGATCAGGGGGATTTTCTTGTGTGCGTGAATACTGTTGCGGTCAGCCAGCCAGCCGACCAGCCACCAAAGAACCCCAAATCCTAGAGACGTAGTCTTTGGAGAAAGGTGGTGGATTCCAACTGAAGCAATATCGGTAGTATTGATGTGTGGTGTAGTGAGTTCTGTTTACATGCGATTGAAACAGATTTTCAGTTTTTTGTTCAGCATCTTCAACTACAGTACCGAAGGAAATCGATTTGAGCCAATATTTTCGACATTCTTCAGTTTCTATCAGTTTCTAGTATGCAGCCTCCACTGCTCGCCAAGAAGCTTTCTGTCCAATCTGTCCAGCCCCAGGTCCACAAGCTGTGGTCGCAGGCCATCACCTCAGCGAGCTTTGGCCATAGCGCTGGGGTGATGAGCCCGCAAACCACGTACGCAGCTGCTCGACGGACGCAACACAACAGATGCAAAGTTTTGCCTCAAAGCCAAAAATCATTTGGATCGCACCAGTGTTCAATGTTCGCTAGACTAAACAGGGGTTCCACATGGTTCCACAACTGGACGTTGCAACATCAATCCATTGTTTTACAAGCTGGTGCAGCATCATTGACCACGCAGTACCACATGTTACAAGAGGGCGACGAAAGGTAAATCTGACTGCAGATCAGAGCCATCAAAATTTTGAAAGCTTCTCTCGCCACAGTCATGGGCAGCGAAGTGGAAATAGCGCTGGAGGAGGTTCGGAAGTGCTTCATTCCCGGCATTCCCATCAGAGTGGCCAACCAGCTGCCAACCACACTCCCCTACAGGAGGGTTTGCTGATGGCCAATGGCCAACGCGTGGTTGGCGATTTGGCGTGGAGTGCGCGTGTCTTCGGAGGAGGAAAGCTTCTGGCAGTGCCGTCGCTGCAAATAGATCTGTCAATTGGATGAGTGATGGGAGTACTATTATGATACAGGTGATACAGCATGATACAGCAGTACAATACAACACGTTTGTCATATGTCTTCATACCTGTTGTCTATTATATCATTGTTTGTGATTTGACTTGCTGCTGGTTCTGTTTTGTGGTGTCCAGTGTCCAGCCAGAACGGGATCGTGTTTTTCTCAGGCCGTGCAGAGAGCTCGCCTCTTCCCGGACAGTTGCAGTTAGTGTCCAAAAGGTCCAACACCAACAACTTTTCAGTAGCAACATGGGGCGTGTCAGACAATGCGCTTCATGTTCAAGCGTGACAACCCACCTCACCCCACCTGGCAACCCACCTACAGATCCTACAGTGTGATTGCAGCACGGACAGTGTTGCTCATAAGATCTCGCACATGACCACGCTCATCACGCCTCCCCAGCAGGATTCAAAGCAATTCGTGGACATGCCACTGAAGAATGATCCAGAGGTGGTACTGGCAGAGTTTGAAAAGCTGGAGGACAAGACAGACAAACCTACTCTCATGGATTTTGTCTCCAAGCATTTCGCTGAAGTTGGGAGCCGCTCAATTCAAGATCCATCAAGAGGTTGGTACCCATGAGCAATCAACAAGAACATGTCTGTTGGCAATCAACATTCTGACCCAATCTTTGATTTTACAGGTAAGCTTCTCATAGCTTTTCAGGGCCTCTCAGCTGTGTCAAGCACCAGGGTTTGTGCCAAGGTGAACTGGAGCCTTGGGCACCCTCTGACTTTCAAGAGTCGCCTCCATTTCTGACACTGATATCAGATGAGAAGCGGAAAAGCTGGGCAAACTCACTGATGCTTTGGCCACACTTTGGCCATGTCATGCCATGTCCGTTTTTGCCTTCATTTGTTGCACTCTGCAGCTGTATGGGACTGAGGGAAGAAATGGGAGGCTATTCAGATTCAACAATTAAAGGACCGGATAACCCCACAAGTCAACTTCTTCCTAAAATGAGCTTCAATGGTTTTAGCGGGGACAGGACCAAGCGCGCCACCCAGTACCATGAGTGCCACGCCTGCCACGCAAAACGACGGTGGATGCGAGTTTGTGCCACGCCTGCCACGTGAAACGAAGGTGGATG
>Ga0126342_10021608_pt1 | contig 10707 bp, 12 predicted proteins | sample Cyp1metagenome_FD_92528 | JGI IMG/M metagenome (GOLD analysis project Ga0126342, IMG submission 92528) | Coral microbial communities from Lord Howe Island, Old Settlement Bay, Australia - Cyphastrea 1 metagenome | ecosystem: Host-associated > Invertebrates > Cnidaria > Coral ... | reverse complement strand
TGAAATCAATTGAAAGTAAATTGAAAGTAAATTGAAATTAATTAATTAATTAAAAGTAAATTGAAATCAATTGAAAGTAAATTGATTTCAATTGAAAGTAAATTGAAATCAATTCAAAAAAATGTTGAAGGTTGGGGGGCGCAAAAAAATGGTCTGTTATTGAGTAGACTAAAATTGTTTAGGGGGGGGCCCCCTCACACTAATCAGTCGACAACATTAATATTATTATATATTGTTGTATAACAATTGTATAACATTATAACATGCATATTGTAAAATATTGTCAATTCTGAATGTTTTTTTTTTTTAAATATAATGTTAATATGATGTTAAATAATGTTAATATATGACAGTCGAACAGACATCAGCTCAGGGAGGCGTAACCTAAGGGACCGCCGTTCTGAATGAACGCCAGGTCCGCAGATCCAGATGCCGACTTCGCAGCCTTGACCAACCGCTACGGCTTGGGACAACGCAGCAAGAAACCGGGCAGGTCCGATGGGATCCCTTGGGGGATCCGATGTTTTGGGCACTGCGATGTTTTGGGTTTGCTGAGTTGGGCCCTGGCAAGGGGATGTTTTCTTTGTGCAAACAATATGGGTCTGGATCAATACCTATTAATACCATTTTTAGTGGGATGAACATCCATTTACCAGCTATTTTGATGTTCACCAGGGGTACTATTGGTTTTGACACACTGCCATCTGTTTTTGGGTAATTTTGGAATCTGGCTGGACATTTCCAGGGAGATCTCTGGTTTCTCGGATGTTGTTCATCCTGGGAGATTCCCTTCATGGCACATCCTGATTTTGTGGATCAGGCGGGGTGTTCAACCACCCACTACTGTAATAGAAGTGTTCAATCCTTCAAAGCCCTTCCTTGAGATGTATCCAAAATTCTGGACGGAATTTTTCCATGAAATCACTACCAGGTCATGTTTTCTTGCCCAATTTTCTCAGATGTCAGGAAATGTGGAGCTCCTGGCATGATTTACCTCCTCCTTAATCAGAGCGGCTTCTCCAAACTGTGCCCAGCTCTGATTATGGGCGGATTTGGATGGGCTTGGGTGGACTCTCCGGTGCCAGCGGAGATGCCGAGAGGTACAAATACAACATGGAGCTTGCTGCTGCTCCCAAAGCTAAGGTGACGTAAGAGCCTCAGATGGGTGAGGAGATCCTGGAGGGAGTTTTTGGGGCTGATCTTCGAAAACGGGAAGTCTCAGGCCGTCCAAAAATGAGCTATATGGAAGTTATGCAATTTATGATGGACTTGAAATGTGAATCTGATAACATATGCTATATATATATGATTCATGATAATTATATGATGTATGATATGATGATGAATAAACTATATTTTTCAACACTGCCTTTTTCTTCGACAAATCCATACTCATTGATCGGATACCACTTATGCTGGGGGTAGGATCGAAGCAATAACCCGTTTATTGTGAGACCTGTTGCTTCAGGAAGGCGAGCAAGGGCGACGCGAGAAAAGCTTTAGGCGGCGGCGATTTGTCGAGGGGGATGTCTGAAGAATCACCGCAGAGTTTTGGCTTTCCCTCAAAGTATCCAAGAAGTCTCCCATCCCATCCGCGTATCATTCATATATATTATATTATATTATATTATATTTATATTATATTATATTATATTATATATTATATTATATATTATATATTATATTATATTATATTATATTATATTATATATAGTTTATTAAAATGTAGACATAAATGTACACAAAGTGACAGAACTTGCATTTTCACCGGAAAAAAACAACGATTTGTTCCAAAGTCAACATCTGCAGATCTGGGAGCTTCTTATTCCGGAACCGGCCCAGGCAAGCGTTCCAAAGGGAGCCGAGCTTCCAAAACTCAGCCCATCGATGCGGAGCTCATCCTCGATGCCCTTGCCTCAGCAGCCTCAGCGTTCGAGCCATGACCATGGAGATCTGCTGTGGTGCCTAGGAAGCCACGTCGCCGCAACAGAAGAAGAGCAGGAGAGCTGGGGAAGCCAGGGGAGTTGGCAGTGAGTTTTTTTGTCAGACATTGGGGGTGTTAAAAGAAACATTTTACCCAAGAAATGAAGGAAAACGGAAATAAAAGGAACGTCGCTGTGGCTGTTCACATCTGTTCACCAAGAATCATTGTACATCATTGGACCATGTTCGACTGGATCGATCTGGATCGTATATGATGTACCCTCTGGTAATTTAACATAGCTATGGAAAATCACCATTTTTAACGGGAAAATCCACTATAAATTGTGATTTTCCATAGTTATGTTAAATTACCAGAGGGTATGATGTATAGAGACCTCATTCTGTGTGCGAGATGGTACCAGAGACCCAGACCCAGATCCAGATGTCCGGCATGATGTCCTGATCACTCACGATCCAGACGCAATTCATCTATATCATATCAAAGGTGGTTGAGATGAATCTTGGGAATGGGCCGGTGACGTATCAGGACAGCCGTGGTGAACGATCCTTTGGCCAGTCCATGGCCAAGCACGGGCCCTGTGGTTTTGGGGTGGGTGTTTCAAGGGGGAATTCCAGCATGACAAAGATAAAGATGTGCTCTCAGTTTTAAAGCTAAGGCCCTCATGGCACCTCTAGTCCACTACTGTAGTTGACAGAGATGAATTCGCTTCGACATCAGTTTCGATTCATAGCCGTAGGAGTGATGCAACGCGACTTTAAAAGGGGCTCCTCTGGACGGCTATAGTATCTCTATTCGCAGGTGGGAACTGGCACTTTTTCATCAACCACAGAGAACTGCTGAACCGTTCGAACCCCCCAAGATGTTCACCTGCGAAAAAGCATGTTTTACTGTATCAAGCGCTGCCAGCGTCAACCCGAACCTCGGACATCATAGTGGCGTTGCCAAGTTTCTGCGAACTGCACTTGCCGACAGCACTTGCCGACAGAAGAGCACCATTCAGAGCACGAAAAGGGAAACATGCGGTGTCAGCCAGATGCGAAAGATGCACTCCGATGTTCATCCCAAGAATCAGAAGTGGTCAGCCACCATGTCGAAGTTTCGCCATGTCATCATGGTATTGAATAGACATGGCATAAACCCAACTAAGACATGGCACGATCATGGTTTATAATCCCTTCCAATAATACCAAATGCCCACCATCTGAGCCTCCAAAACAAATAGGTCCAATACAATTCCAATACATTCCACCAGGATTTGGTTTGGGGTATATACGCATCTTTCGGAAAATTATGGGAATGAGTCGGAACGAGTCATTCGGAATGGGATTGGTCATCCATGGGTTTTCCTTTATGTTTTCCATCAAAAAAGTGGTATCCTATTGATCACATCCAGCAAATAATCCCCATAAAAAAATGGTTGAAGTAGGTTGAATCTATCAGTTTCAATCCCCCAAAATGGATAAACATGGTATTCCCCATATCTATGGTTGATTTTATATGATTTTATATTCCCCCAAGGCTGCTATTTTTATCATCCTATGGCATGACACCTGCCACGCATTCCCTGAGGTTCTCGTTCTCGGCGTCACGACACCCCAGACTCTCCCAGGTGCTGCGGAAGAGCCCAAAAAATTGATGGTTGATACCAGTGGTACCAGCTATAAAAAGTGTCGTAAAATTGGGGATGCTTTACTGAGATTACTTGGAATAATTTGGAATACTTGAATCTAGTTGCATTGAATGATACTGGATGTATTTTTAGTTGATTTTAGGAACCCACTAAGACTATCCCAAACTCGGTATGCGTCGTGGCATTTCGGGTTTTTCGATGGCGGCCATTGTTTGGATCTGTCAGGCTCAGCCATGCCGCCAACAAGCATGATCTTCATCGTCGTCAGGTGCAGGTTTTGAAAAAAAAGATAGGGGATGAATCAGGGCACTTTGATTGGCTTCCCAATACAGAGAAAAATGATAGATTTCCATGGATAAACCCCGTAAAACTCCTGAAAAACATCAACATGAGTTTGTGAAAACCCACTTGTGCTTTCTGTCTCGTTTTTGCTTCCATTCGGAGCCAGATTCCAACCACCAGGTGGCAGTGATTCAGAAGAGATTGGAAGAACTGCTGCTGGGGACTCGGTCCACACCGCCAAACTCCACTGGGCCTGGTGATCAGGACTGACAGTGACTATGGGACTTACGATTCGTCATAGCATGGCATATGTAGAAAAAAAAAAATATATATTATATATACAGTATATGGATATAATGAATGTTATTATACACACATATATAAATAACTATATGGGACTTGGAATTGTGATGAGCCTTGAGGTAAAGAAAATGCTGACTGGACCAAGCATCCCCGATCTCACTTGGTCGATATCTTGGCGGATTCTCCAAGGCCCAGTCTCCCGCTGGATCAGTTGTCGACGAGTTGGGCTCTCACGAAACTGGAGGCACATGCTGGGATTGTGTCCGAGGAATTTCCGGGATTTGAGCCCCAAGTTATGAGTCGTTTTTAGATGGTTTAGATGTTTTTAGCGGAAAACCATGGGAAAACCAATGGTTTTGGAATGTTTTGGATAGTTGGAGAGGTACCTCAATGTCAAGAAACCATTTGGAGATGGGTCAACACGATTAGAATGGGGAGATGAACCTCAAGTTGCCAGCTGCGGTGGTGTCACGAATCGTCACGAATGTGCATGAGAGTTTTGAACCATACCCGATCTCGGGCCGATCCCAGACTTGTTTTTTTTGAAAGATGAACTGTACATAACTGTACAGGAGCCAACCTCGATATAACCTCGGTGAGGAATGATTTAGAGACTGGAAATTCACAGGAGCTGCATGGCGTCAGCAATTTGACCAAACTGCCAATCTGGAGATTCCTACGTTGCATATTTACTATTGATGGGTCCCCAACCCAACAGCTTTTTTTTCCCTTTTGCAATTACAGTACTGTATTGCCCATTGTCTGAAATCCGGATTGCAGTATCCTTTCAGTGCTTGTTTGGTCGAGTGTTCCCATGGTATCAGCATTGGGCCCCCTGTTCGCAGCTGCACTCCCGGGCACACCAGGAATCCATGCGGAAGCGGAAGGGCAAATTTGATGAGTTCCGGGCTGCTTGGGGCAATATCGGGTGTGGAAACTGGTTTGTGATGGGCGGGTTGACATTTTGAAGTGCGATGAAGTCTGTTGAAGTCCAGCCAGCACCCGCTTTTTTCGTTGGGTGGTTTCTTGTCTTTGCCAACAAACCAGATTGAACTCCACAATGACCAATGATTTTTACTTCTTGCAGGGGCTGTTGAAGCTTGAAACATCAACCACCAATCAGTGATCCCCCAAGCCCAGGCTGATGTCGAGCGCATCATCATTGCTTATGTCACTAAGAAATCTGCAGCCAAAGCTATCGCTGCACGCAAGAAGAAACCTGTTGAGGAGGCAGCGGCATGCTGTTGATGGAATATATTGGGATATATTGGGTATACAACGATTTGGGTTCGTTGGAAAATTTGGGATACACACTATTTATATTAGCCATTCTCAAATCATTTAAAGGTGGAAAATTATGATAGACCATGATAAACCATCAAATTGTGGGGTATTTGTCCCAATATCTGCCATACGATATTCATCTAGAATCAGAATCCGAGATCAACTGCATATCAACTGCATATCATATCAACTACATATCATACCAACTACATATCAACTACATATCAACTACATATCAACTACATATCAACTATATATCTATATATATTATATATATATATATATCAACTACATATCAAATACAGCTACATATTATCTACTGTATACAAACAGCCTATATCAACTAACATCCCGCAAGCATCGAAGCATCCACGCACTGGAAACAGCCCCCTTTGGCTCCACAAAAGGAGTCAGCCAAGACGGCGACCTCAACACAGGCGAGGGATCAAGATTCAGCCACAGGATGGGAGCTGGCCACGAAACTATCCTAGTTGAGTGGTCAAATCGATCATGGTCTCATTTGAGGTCCCAACCAGAGTTTCCAACCAGGTTTGGTAAAATCGGCATTTCTCAGTAAGAGGCCGCAGTGGTACCATGGTGGAAGAGGAAGGCAAACAGCGAAATTTTAGTTTCAACAACCCCTGCTGAGCCCTGATGGTCCGAATTTAGTGTTTGCATCTGGAGTCAAAATGAGCGCTGTTCTGCTAGGAGATTTAACCTACAATACCATGAGTTTTGAAGCTATGCGGCTGTGCTATGCAGCACAATCTCATGTACAGGTCTCCCACCTGATGCTAGTTGTAGACAGCAGGTACTGTACTGGTTCACTACATTTACAACATCATTTACATACATTTACGGCAACATGCAACCATTCCCCCAAATCCAAGAATTGGTTTTCCAGGATGCTTGAGGGAAAAGTCCCGTCACAGGAAACCCAACAATTCTTGGCACTAAAAAATTGTACCAAGACACCCACATATTCTCCCAAACTTTGAGTCGAGTGGCTGCCAGGCAGAGCATGGTGCCTGGCTCAGTATTGGGGCTTGGTGTTTGTTGATTGGGTTGGCCCCTCTCTGCGGTCGGGTTTTGAGGCTTGGTGTTGGGGTTGGGTTGTATGAAATTATTTATTTTTGTCAATTGTTAGACAAACAAGTAATGAATAGTAATGAATAGTAATGATATAGAGAAACACATTGAAATACATCAAACTGCTGCCATTTCTTTGCCAAGAGAGTTGTTTTGTTGCTCTCCACTGTCGCCGATGCAATTTGACCTTGAGGAAACGAAGATGAAGAGGTCCCTTCAACGTTTCTTGGATGCAGAGACTTGATGTTCATATTTTGTGGTGGCTCATGGCCAATTCTGCTTGAAGTTTTGCCGATTTTGGCCGACAAAGATTCGATACTGTAGATCTTAGAGTTGTGCCCATTTTTGTCCACGCAATTCCCAATTTTTGGGCGAAACTTCTCCAGGATGACTGGTCCACAGACAGAAGATGTGGCAGAAGACCTGGATGTTGCAGAGCCAAAGGACTGAGAAGAGACCCATTTAGCTACGCATCCTGAAACGCATGGGAAATGCGTAGCAAATTCTGATCCAATTCGTCGTTCCGACAACATCTCTTTCAATCATGACCCAACTCAGGACTTTTTGAGCATTTTCTTGATGTTTGGCACATTATTAGACCTCATGCTCGTTTCTGACGGGACAGACACCTACCCGATCGGCAATCAAAAGGAGGAGGGAAACGCACGTTGGCAGTGTGCACTCAAGAAGTTCCAAGTCCGCACTGTTTAAGTTCAGTGCAGCATGAACTCAGAGTAAGACCAGAATTGTGGTGCTGATGAAATACGTCCCACGAGTCCCACTTAATCTAACACGTCCCCAGCAGAAATTCTCGAACAACAGATGGGAGATGATGGGAGTAACACATATATATATATATTATATTATATATATAATATTATATATATTATATATTATATATAGTTATATATATATAGTTATATATATATTATATATTATATAGTTATATATATATATTATATAGTATAGTAAACTTCTGTGGGCCCAATAAATTTGCAATAAAGCCTAGCCTAATGAATTTTGCGAGATGAGCATCCAGCTATGCCATCTATGGGGGTCGCCACGCCAGCAGGAACTCGTTCGCGAAGCGCCAGAAGTCGACATTCCAAGGCTTCGGAAGTATGATTGGTGGTGCAAGATGGGTATGGGTCAATACCTATTAATACAATTTTTAGGGGGATGAACATCCATTTACCAGCTATTTTGGGGTTCACTAGGTACCAGGGTTTTGACCCATACCCATATAGGTTCTTTTGGGATGTTTACAGAAAACGTTCACTCTAGCGGCTTTCCCGACCACTTTAGCTTCAGTTTGGTATGAGAACTTTAGGCCTCAATGTGAAGTCCAAGGGGCAGAGGGTGTTCATGACAGCTATCAGTCTTTTAGATTCGCCACGCTTCTTCCCGAACTTTCCCGACAATCTTATAGCTGCTGTTATTGGGTGTTTCATGCGAAGAAAGATGAGCGTCGGATTGACAGTAGGGATGGAATTTCTTCCTTTGGGCAGGTCTTTGGGTTTGGATTCTACCCTCTGGTAAACATACAAAAAGCTATGGAAAATCAGCATTTTTAACGGGAAAATCGAATATAAATGACCATTTTCAATAGCAGCATGTTTTGTTGCAATCCACCCCCCGGCGTACCAGGACGGCCTCGCAAGCGGTTTCGCCTGCGGCCCTGCTGAAAATCTGGTTGTCTATGTGGACAAGATTCGTGTGGAAAAGCACTGTTAGAAGAAGGTATTCCTATGTATCCCTTATGTTTTTATTGAGACGGTGTGGAACATAGATCAAGAATCATTAAAGATGTAGTTTTTCTTTGATTTTCTGGGAGAATGTGTATATATATATATATATTAATTAATATTAACTAATTAATTAATTAATTAATTAATTAATTAGTTAATATATATATAATTATATATACACATATCCAGACAATCCCGGTCTCCATCCTAAGGTTCAAATCGACTTGGAGACCCAGGAGCTTTCCGACCATGAGATACTTCCGGATGCTGAGGAGATGGTGGAGGCAGGGGCTGTCGCATGCTGTCGCTTGATCCAGGGGTAGTTGACATTTCGGGCCTGAAACCTGAAGATCTCGGCCATTTTGGGTACCAAGTGTCGTATTATGTTTGGGTAATGGCTTCAGTTCGCATTAAGCATTTCTAAATGTGAAACATAATGTGTGGATTGCAGCGAACTTCGGAAAAGCATGCCGTTTTGAATGGGTGTGGGTTGGATTCGCGAAATACAATACGTAACTGTCTCAGAGGTTGACATTGAATGTTTTGATCGGAAATCTGGATTTTTGAGGAAAACCCTTTATATCAATCCAGAAATAGGCAGAGTATTTGCAAATCCGCTGGCTTCAAATCCCAAGACTATTGAGACATCTTACGCCATTGGCTTCAGACAAGGGCTTAAACATGTTTCTGCATGTAGAGAGGTTTTTTATATGCTTAAACATGGTTTTTTACACAATGTCAATCATCAATGGTGATTGACCACCCAAAAAGATGGCTGAGGTGGACCATTGGGGCCTGGCATTCTTCTCAATGGCTGAGGTGGACCATTGGGGCTTCCAAGTGGCACTCAGTCAGCTCCGTGAATGTGCAGGTGTGGTGGGCCAGTGGATGAATTTACCCTCTGGTAATTTAACATAGCTATTGAAAATGACCATTTATAGTGGATTTTCCCATTAGAAATGGTGATTTTCCATAGCTATGTTAGTTTACCAGAGGGTAACTGGTGATTGGAGGAATTCGAAAAATACAGAAATGTCACAACGGGAAGTTCAAGGTTTGGGGATTGGTACAGAAATGGGCACGGCTTGACGAATTATGAGTTTTGAGATAGGTTTTAAGCCATAACCAAACAGTGGCAATTTTTATGGGGAAAATGATGGGTTTCCTTAGACAAACTCAGTTTGTTGTTGGATCATGAATGCAAAGGACCTGGACAGTGAAGTTGCAACACCATAACTTTTTGATCTTGGGTCGTGGCATGGTCACATCAGTTTGAACTTTTTCAGACATTTAAGCCCACCATGAGGCCATAGGAAAAAAGGTGAGACAAATATGGCAGTGGGTCAAAACCTTGTACCCCTGGTGAACATCAAAATAGCTGGTAAATGGATGTTCATCCCCCTAAAAATGGTATGTATAGGTATTGATCCATAGCCATATTGGTGATGCTGCGGCAGTTTTTTTTCGAAGGTCGACCACCTTCAGATGCCATTGCCATCCTCACCGCACTCCTGGCCTCGCGACCCAGTCAAGAACTTCTGTCTTTCGGAGCTTGGGAGGTGCTGGGACGCTGCGATGTGGGTGAATTTTGTCACGACCTCACTGCGACAGTAAGGGGAATCATCCAAGAAAGATGGCCTTAAGATTAATTCATTGATGAATTATTGTAATTTACCCAAGTATATTATTCCAAATATCAACGGCTGAGTGTGTGTTTAAATTAATGTACATACGGAAGAATCTATTAATGTACCCCACACAAATACAAATTCCACGTGACCACTCCAAATGGCCAGGAAATTGATCAACATGGGTGACAATCTAACCAGCTTTTAACTTGTCCCCACTGCTGAGTTCTGGAGGTTCCTACAGACTTACAGATCCATCATGATCCATCCAATTCCGGACATTGAATTTTGAGCCGTTCGACACCTCACTTAAGATAGATTTTCTTCACGATGTCCCTAGACGCTTCAGATAAGTTGCAGTTGCAGCCCTATGAGTCAGTGCTTTGTTGCCCATGCACAATCTCGGTGCATCCTGTTGTATCTATGCCTCATATTCAACCGGAATGCATCATGTACATGTATGTGTATATGTATGTACATATTATATGAAATTACCATGCATCACAATATAGTGTATTATATATTATGGATTATATATATATTATATTATATACTAAATATTATATATCATTATATATATTATATATATAATATTTTATACATTATATATTATATATTATCTTTTCTTATATTTTATATGTTACTATATTATATATAGTATATTATATGATACTATATTTCTTTATACTATACTATACTATACTATGCTATGCTATGCTATACTATACTTTACTATTATCTTATACTATAAATAGTATATTATAGTATATTATACTATATTATACTATATTATACTAT
>Ga0126342_10021607_pt1 | contig 10708 bp, 14 predicted proteins | sample Cyp1metagenome_FD_92528 | JGI IMG/M metagenome (GOLD analysis project Ga0126342, IMG submission 92528) | Coral microbial communities from Lord Howe Island, Old Settlement Bay, Australia - Cyphastrea 1 metagenome | ecosystem: Host-associated > Invertebrates > Cnidaria > Coral ... | reverse complement strand
TATATGCCAGATAGAATGCCAGAATATATGTCAGATAGGATGTCAGAATATACTAAATATATGTCCAAATATACGTCCTGACATGTCATGGTGGGGATCACACGAAGTAGAGTAATTTTTTTTTAATATGACAGCTGGGCATTCAAATGTTCAAAGGCCCAACCATTTTTTGACACCTTAGCTAATCTGCTTTGCAAGATTCAGGCCAAGAATATTCAAATCTTGGGTCTTGTGAAACTTGTGCATGCATAGGCCCCAGGTTCATTTTTTCCAAGGCTGCATGCAAAATATCTAGCTTGCAGAAGCTGAAATATGAGCTTTCAAAAGCTGGAAAGGCAGCTTGTAGAAGCCAGGAAGGGCTGTATTGAGCTTGCACAAGCTAAAGCTGACATGCCCTTGCATCAATTCACTGAGCTGCCAGAAGCTGAGACCACTGAGCTTGCAGAAGCTAAGTTCATCCAAGCTTGTAGAAGCTGTATTGCAACGAGCTAGCTGCAGCACATGGTTTTGTCATTTAAAGCATGAAAGTGGTGCTGGGGTCAGACATGTTACTTTGCCATTCTTCCCAAAGTTGTGAACCACTGGCTGCACCAATTCTTCAAGCAGGGCGAGTTCCAAGCAATCAGTTGGGCTGTGCCACATGGTTGCATGCTTGCCCTTCGTGTCAATGAATGTGAACATTTCCAATAAGCACACTTGTACTCCAGCAAGCAAGAGGTGCTTCACCTTGCCACACCTCCAAGGGAAGCCACCCATGCCACCTTGCAAGAACACAACATCCCCAAGTGAGCAAGAAGACCCAGAGGCAAGCTTGCATTCAGTTGCACTTTGCAGTCCTTCAAAAAAGAAATTGAGCTCCTTCAGCTTTTCCACCAGTTTCTTTGGTAGTGGTCGAGGGTTGATCAGATGGCAACTTGTATTGAAAAGGTCTGTGTCATTGAGCAAAGTATGGATCTGCTGAACAGTGACTGAGGTCAAAACGCCTTTGTCAAAGCTTGACAAATTGCAATGTGCACTGCCATACCTCCTGGGGAGCTTGTGCTTCCTCTCCATTGCCCAGCAAGCAGGCATCTGCCTCCAGCGCCCAAAGCAATCACTGTAATGCAATGTCCAATGGTGCTTGGGTTTCATCTCTTCACCATATCCAGCATTCTTTGTTGCTTCCAATGCATTTTCAACCAAGGTCAACAAATCTGCAGGCAAAGCATTTGGAAGATGTGGGATAGAGACCAAAAAGTCCAACACCTGTGCCCAAGCATCAAAGCATGCACAAACTTCAAGCATCACATTGTTGGCTGAAAACATCACTTCAAGAAAATATTGCAAAGGTTTGTACAAAGTCAACATCTCAGAAGCTGAGCATTTGAAATGCCTAGCTTTCCTGCAGCTTGCAGCCTTTGGCTTTTCAAAAAGCTTTGACAGATTAAAGCTGCTTTGCTGCTGAGGCAAAACCCACAGCGCCAACCAAGAATGAAGAGTGTCCCAAACTTTGTATCCAGCTGCATCTAAGCTCTCCAAAACTGCAAAGACAATGTCATTGAGAACCCCATTGGAACACAACCCATGCATCCAATCAAAGCAGTAGAGGGAAGCAGGCTTCAGCAAGCCTGCTGCTTTCAAGGCTGGGCTTGCCATCAATGCATGATGGCTCCAAGAAATGCCTGAAGCTTGCTGCCATCTCTGGAATTCCTTTGCTGTGGAAGTTCTGCTCTTGGCTTCTATCCTGGACCAGGCTTCCAGGAGTTCATCATCTTTGGCAATGTCTAGCTGGGAATATTTGACATACTGGCTGAATATTTTGTCAGCTGGTTCACCTTCACCATGGTCATGCCTTAAATGAAAAAGGTTCTTGCACAACATGCAAGGCTTTGAACCACTGTCTTGGCGGTTTGCCCAAACAGCCTTCTGAGCAGCTCCATCTTGCAAAAACATTCCCAGTGTAAAAAAAAGTCTCACATTTCCCTTGGCACTTGAAAGCAGCACACCAGTTTGAGGCTGATCATGAGCAAAAAGCCTTTCAAGTAAGAGTCGAACTACTTGGCTGATGCCTGCTTCCAGTAGCTGAACTTCTGAGCTCCTCACAACAAAGAGGCAAATCCAAAGGTCTTCTTTGGACAGCATGGATCCTAGCTCCAAAAACGACGTGTAGCAACACCATGCTTTTCTCCCACTGCTGTTGAGGATGTTTCCTGGGTGGACTTCATCCACATACACCACGGCTTTCCATGGCTGAGTGGCACTTGAAGGCTTCAGACTGTGGAATTTGAGCAGCCAATCAGTAAATGAACCACATTTGTGGCACACACCAGCCAAGAAGGGCAGAATATTCACATAGAAGATCTCCAAGTGTGAGCCTGTCTCCAAAGCACCTGATATGCTCTGCTTTTCTGGCAGCACTTGTGCAGCCATTGTTTGCAAAAGAGGACCATATTTGCACATTGCAGTGCTTTCCAGCAAGTCTTTGTTTTCTTTCCAAATGTCTTGCCTTCTCTTCTGGTCTGGCAAGCCATGCTTCTCAATTTCCTTACAGATCAAACTCAAAGCACTCTGTGAGCAATAAGGCACAGCATTTCTCAAGTCACTGATTTTCCTCCTTTTGGAAGGTTCACCACCATCCTCCATGGTGCATTGAAAGGGTGCATGGCTTTGCTGCAGCAGCTACAGAAACATGGTATAGCTTGAATTCAAGTAGTCATCCAATAAAGTTGCTGTGGTCAGCTGTGTATGCTTCCTCCTACCTATTTCTTTGTCAAACTGGCTTGCATGCTGTCACAAGTGACTGCCTTGAAATGAAGCTGCTGAAAAACAAATTGGCGAGTTCTAGCTGTGCCAAAAGCCTTGCATGTGAAGAAGTTGAAGCTTGCCATCACTGGCTCAATGGGGTGAAGTTGTAAAACTGGAGCTGCAGGAATGTGCAGACAGCCAGCAAAAAGCAAGGGTGAAGTTGGGAAAACTGGAGCTGCAAGAATGTGCAGACAACCAGCAAAAAGCAGTTATTATGGAATGAGAGGGTGAAGTTGGGAAAACTGGAGTTGCAGGAATGTGCAGGCAAGCAGCAAAAAGAAGTTATTATGGATTTGAAGGGTGGAGTTGGGGAAACTGGAGCCGCAGGAATGTGCAGACAACCAGCAAAAAGAAAGGGTGAAGTTGGGAAAACTGGAGCTGCAGGAATGTGCAGACAACCAGCAAAAAGCAGTTATTATGGAATGAGAGGGTGAAGTTGGGAAAACTGGAGTTGCAGGAATGTGCAGGCAAGCAGCAAAAAGAAGTTATTATGGATTGAAAGGGTGAAGTTGGGGAAACTGAAGCTGCAGGAATGGGCAGACAACCAGCAAAAAGAAGTTATTATGGAATTCTGAACAAACTTGCGCACATGAGCCTGCATTGGCATGCAGATGTGACATGAGCCTGCACAGGCTTGAGAGCACATGAGCCTGCAGAGGCTGTAGCAAAACACGCCTATAAAGGGTGCAAAGATTTTCCCTCATTTTGGAAGCCCCAACCTGATGTCACCTTGTCAGATGTTCCAGCACAGTCCTTAAGCTGTGTAAACTTACCCAGCAGGATGTTCTTCTTTGAGAAACATCCAACAACCCCAGCCTTCATTCTTGAAGGATCGCAAAGCTTTATTTCAGCTTCATGACTTTGGCTCTTGTGGCCCATTCATCCTTGGAAAACATCTGCCCCTGGAATGCAGGATTCTTGCACTGTGTGCACCCACTTCCTCTGCACTTGGAGCAGCCTACTGACTGCAGTGACTTGCTACTTCGGTGGCTGCAGCTTACACTGGCAGCTGGTCTCTTCATACCCTTGGGCTTGCCTTCGCAAAGTTTTCTAACACCTCTTCCTTTTCCACCACCTCTGCCTTTGGCAGCAGTGTTTTTACTAGCACCTTTGCCTCTGCCTTTAGCAGTCTTTTTGTCATCCCTGTCCAGCAACTTTTGCATGTTTTCGTTTTCATAGTCCTCCAAAGTCTTTTGGTCATTGACAGCTTCAGCAGCATCATTGTGGGACCCTGCTTTGACTTCGCTCTGGGAAGGAGGGGCTGCTGAGACAGCAGGCTGCTGAACAGTGACTGAGGTAGGTGCTTCAATGGGCAAAGGCAAAGACCCTGCAGAACTTGCACCAGAATTTGCAGCTTCTTGAGAAGCACCAGTCTGCAAGTATTCTATTTTCACACCATTGCCAGCAAGGATGCTGTTTCCAACAGCATTGAATTGTTGAAGCAGCCTGCACATCATTGTGTCAACAAGGGCATGAGAACTGGGAGGTGCAGGCTCAACTTGCTGCTTTGGAGATGTAGTTGGTGGCACATTCTCCTTGGCAAAAAAATGAAACAAAAACCAATGTGCATACATGAGCCTGTACAGGCTGATCAGTTGCAGACCATGCAAGCAGCACAAAAGAAAATTTGCCAGGCTTTGAAAAGACAAGGGTCCTTCCCCAAGGTGACAGAAGCACTGGACATCCTCACAGGCACAACCTTGGAGTTCAAGAGGCCAGCCAAGCCTGGAAAGTCTGCCTTCATAGGCTTTCCACCTTGAAAGGAAGCATCAAAATGGCTACTACTCAAACTCCCTGGGTCATCAGGGTACTGTGCCAAACTCAAAGCACTGGCAGGCACTTCCATTGCAACAGTCTGCAAGGTGTGCACCAGATGTTGGGAGAGATCGTACACAGAATCTGGAATGGGCAGCTTGTTGGTTCTTTGCTGCTCATGCCAAACCAGAATTCCACAGGCAAGTCTTTTCAGGTTTTCCTTCATTCCCCTGATACCCAGCAACTTCATTCGTTTTGCAACAGTAGTGCAGCCTTCCCACATATTGCTTTTCTGCAATGCACTGATGTCCTCCTCTGTCAAATACTTGTAAAAAGTCCTGCAGTCCTGTGCCCCTTGGATCACTTTGCCAGCTGTTTTGACCTCCACTTCTTCAACAGCCAGCTTGTCCAGGACAGCAATCAATTCACAATGCATAGTTTGAGGAAGATTTGCTTCTTTCAAAGCATCATAGCAAAGGACCAGGTCAGTGCTGGACACATTGGACATCAGTTGCAGTTTTCTCTTCAAAGCTGTGCACAGCTTCACCTCCAAGTCGAAAACTCCAGGTCTTGCAGATAGCAACTTGGAGATGGAATGGAGTTCTGCTCTGATGTCATTGGGTGTCCAAGACATGCTGCCAGGACAGTGTGCTACCCCCAGGCTTGAGCAGTCAAAATGCTACAAGCATCCCAAAAGTTTTTGAACCTTACAACTGCTTGCCTACACAGGCATTCTAATCCATTTGAAGTATGCACCTGCTATTGCATGTCTTGTATGTCTGATTGCTTCTACAAGCATGGGCACAAAGCTTGCAAAGGCTGGTAATAGTAAACATAAGCCCTTAAAGGTTGTCACACACATGCCTGCACAGGCACAAAAAGCAATTTTCCCAATCAATTAGCTTAATGCCTGGCTGCTGCAATGCAGTCACAAGCAAGGTAGACAAGCAAAAATGCAGCCATTGCACTAAGAATGTTTCAAAAAGAAACATGTCTTCAATCTAATTCATCTCCAAACCTGCTTCTTCAGCCAACCTCTTCTTGCCCTTCTGATTGGTAGAGTCTTGGGAAGGTGAGCTTGAAGATGTAGACCCTGGACCCTCTTCAGGGGCTTCTTCAGGTTCTACTTCAATATCATCTGGAAGTGGAACATTGAAGTAGATTCTCCATTTGGCAAATTGTAATGCCCATGTTGTGGGAGCTCCATTCTCCCAAACTGTCACCTGAGAATCTTCATCTCCATCCAGAATGATGTCTCCCAAAATGAAAGGGTTTGCAACTTCCAAATTGAAGTCAGCAGCTCTGGCCATGGCTGACAAGGTTGCAAAATTTGCAAAGAAACAAATTATGAAAATGTATGAGAGAATCCCTAATCTTCAAGTTTCAATTCAAAAATTTGAATTGAAATTTGAAGCTTTCAATTTTCAATTCAAAATTTTGAATTGAAATTTGAAGTCTTCAATTTTCAATTCAAAATGTTGGATTGAAATTTGAAGCTTTCAATGTTCAATTCAAAATTTTGAATTGAAATTTGAAGTTTCCAATGTTCAATTCAAAAAATTGAATTGATATTAGTTTCTTCAGTTTTGTAAAGATATATATTCTGAAAATATGAGCTCTGAACATGAGAATTTAAGAAAATTGAAACTTTTTGCCAACATGTTTGATCTTTCTTGGCACTGATTTTCTTGAGCAACAACTATATACACAACATTGAATTGAGACATGCATTTCCATGCAGTCAGTAGAGACTCTAAATCTTGACAGCATATTGTTGAGCTTGCACAGGCTGTTTGAATTGTCTGTAGTGACAACATAAAACACAGAAAACAACTGAAGCCTGTAGAGGCTGAATGTGATCACCTGCTTTTCACCTCCATCTGTTGCAGTCCATCTGTTGCAGCCAGGTCGTTTTCTACAGCCACTTCTTATAGGCATTTTTGCCTTCCTGTTTGAATTCTCTGTTGGGTTTCCGAAGTGGTTCCCTCATAGCATGGTGGCCACTCAGTCTGCTCAGAGCTTGCTCCATGCCCTCCTGGTCCTTCATGGTATACATGTGGATCACAGCGCAAGTCTTGGCCAGCCAGCCACTCACCTTCTTGCCATCTGGATCCTCACTGATACATTCTGAATCAGTTCAAAAAACTATGCACTGCCAACCTTCAAGATGTTGAAGCTAAGAAATGCCAAGAAACAGTTTGGTCTCTGAACCTTGACCAGCTTTTTCCTTGCTTCCATCGCCACCACAAACCTTCCTCTTCTGCATCTTTTTCCCACCACTCATCACCCACAAAGAAACCACCAGCATTCCAGTCATAGGAGGCCCACCAAGATGTGGAAGCTGATGGGGCCCCAGCTGCAGGACAAGGAGGCGAACCAGCTGCTGCAGGAGGTGGTGCAGGAAGGTGGCCAGCCACAGCCTCCAAGAGCTTCCTGGTGAGCTCTTCATCAGAATCCTCCATCTTGACTCCACTTGAGGAACTTGGAGCACTTGCAACAGCAGGTGGTTTTGTTGCAGTGATCTTCTTGACTTTTGCCTTGGAGCTTGCCTCCATAACCTAAGCTTCACCAAAAAATACATCAGCATTGCAAAGGCAACTTGTAACAACAATCAAAGCCTGTACAGGCTGTAATTGAAAACTGGCATCATTTTTGGGCCTGTATGGGGCTGAATGTGGCAGAAGCATGTGAATGCATGAGTCTGTGCCTGCTGATGCAGCAAAGAAACCGGTTGTGGCAATCTTTTCTTCTTCCTTTCAGAGTCCTGTGAAAATTAAACAGGTACATTGCTTGGACTTGCAGCTTTTCAACACAGCCCAAGGCTCCTTCTCTGTGGTGGCTTCTGGTGGGCTTGGAGGTTCCTCAGCATGAAGAAAAACAATGATGCAACACCAGCGAGTTTAAACTAAGACAAGATACTGTGGCTTCATCCTCCTCTTTCACTTCTTCCTTTACCCATTCATATTGTTCCTGCAATGTGGAAACAAAAAGGTTTTCTTTGAAACTACAATGGGATTGAAGCTGTCCTCTTTGACTTCAGGTTTGGATGCTTGCTCTTTGTACCACTCTTGCTCTTCCCATTCTGCCTGGGCTGCTTTGGAAAATGAATATTGTGCCAACCAAAAAACATGAACACCCAAGAGGACAACACAAGCAGCCAAGCCACATCCAGCTCAGAAGCCCACTTTTCCCAAAAGTCGCGAGGCCCTCTGTGGCCCTCCATATGTGAAGGCACTGCTTGAGGTGCAATGCCTGCAGAAATTGCACTAGGGTTCCTGGACCAGAGATACATCATGCTTGTATTGGCAAGCTATTGAGCCTGTAGTGGCTACATGAATTAAGCCTGTAGTGGCTACCCATCTTGAGCCTGTAATGGCTATACATTTGGAGCCTGGAATGGCTACACACCTTCAGCCCGTAGTGGCTATATCTTGAGCTTGTAATGGCTGCACCTGCAGCTGCACACTTTTTTGCAGTTGCAGCAGCTCTGGGTCACTTTGCTTCTTCCTTTGCTATCTTTTTAGCATATTTGCCAGTTTGATTATATTGCCTCTTTTGGCCTTTGGCCAGGCAATCAGAAGCATCTTCCATGATGTAGTCACAAACTGCAGTCAGAATTGTAGCTTCCAAAGGAATGACCAAGTCTGTCTCTTTCAGCGATCTTGGTGTTTTCACTGGTACTTGAACTTCTCCCACTTGAATTGTGACTGTCTCTGGGGCATCATGAAAGAGCTGTTTCCAACAAGGTGGTTTCATGTGAGGGGCTTCTTTGCTGCTATCATCAAACATGCTGGCTTCTTCCCCTGACTTGTCACCTTCAGCCACAGACTTCACAGCTTCCTTCACCAAATCCATGAGCACTTTCAGCTGTGGACTGGCTGCCAAACTTGGGTTCTGCAGGTTTTTGAATTCATCTAGATGCCCGAGGATGAGCTTTGCAATGCCAACATTGGAAGCTCTGAGTCTCAACCATTTTTTACCTTCCTTGTCAACATGAAGGAGCCCTGATGGAACATACACCTTAGGGCCATCCCTGTAGCACAGGGAAACTTCTTCGAAAATTTCCATGGCTTCCAAAAACTGCAGAGGTAAATCCTATCCAGCAAATGCTACAGCCTGATTGCCAAAACCAGCAAGATTCTCAAAGCTATGGGCAAGGCAGGTGGAGGTTCAACATGAGCCTGCACAGGCTAAGGCAAAAGCTGAATCAGCAAGCTTGCGACATGTTTTCACCATGCCTTGGGTTCAGCGATTATAGCACAGTCAAGTGGCCACCTTCTTCTTCTTGGCACCTTGCTCTTCTGCTGGTTCCACCAAAAGGGGCGTGCCCTTTTCAACAACCTTCTTGTTGGTGAAGCATGGAATAGTCAAGGTGCCTACCTTGATCGAATGCTTCTGCAAACAACTCTCATCAGCATTAGGGCCTTCTTTCACCATCCAATAGGGGCAGAACAGCCCAGACTTTTTGGAGAAATCACATTTCCAAGGCTGGACCAAGTACCTGACATTGGGTGAAGAAGTGCATGTCATGATGCAGTGGTGCTTCTGGACCTTGTCGACTGTAAGCACTTGCAAGCTACCCAGAGGCAGCAAAATCAACTTCCCTTTGGTGAATTTGGCACCTGCAAAAATTTGGTGCTGGTTGGACACTTTGACATTCATGTCTCCAAGCCTGAGTTGCCCAAACAAAAGCAATGATGGAAAAGTCATTTAACAAACTTGCATGTTCAATGTGCAAATGCAGCTTGGGAGCTCTTGGTACTTCCCAACCAAAGCACAATAAGCCTGAGCTTTGCCCAATTCCTCTTCCAAGGCAGCAGAGTTGCAAGGGAGGAGTGTGGCCAGCCCTGCTTCATCAATCAGCTGGGGTGCATCTTTGATCCATTCTTTCAAGTTCCTCAAGTCAGAGAACTTTATTTCCTTCAGCTCGTCCTTGTCAGCGAAGAAAGGTCTGTGAGACAGCTTTGCAACTGTTTCTGTCAGCTCCAGCAACTTCCACACCTTTGCAGGCTCATTTTTCAAGGTGTACAGCTTGTCCACTTTGATGTGCTTGTGGGATTGCAAAGCAATGGCTTTTGAATTGCTGGCTTCAGCTAAACTCTTGACAGTCCCCTTTGTTTCGCCAGCTTCTCCATGTGTAGGTGCTGAAGAAGTTGCAGCAGCTTGTGTTGCACAATTCGCAATGTCCTCCTCAAACTTTGTTTTGATTGCAGCCATATCCTGGTAGCAAGTTCCCTCCCACCCTTTGGTTTCCTTTTGCAGCAAATGCAAAACCAACAAATCTGGAACTTGCCAAATGGCAATGCTGCTTTGGACAGACCCAAAGCTGATTTTTCAACCACATCCCATGCTGCCAGCATCAAGTTCTCAGCAGCCAGAACTGATGGCATGACTTTCTTGCTCTTCAGCTTGTCAAAATCAGCTTTTGTGATCATCCTGGAGAAGCCATCTTTCTGACAAGACTTAGGGGCTGTCACTTGGCAGCAAGCCAGTGCAAGTCTCAGAAAAGGGAAAGTTGTAGTTTGCTGCTTCCAGTCACAGTAGGCAAGAAGCTGTGTGAACTCCTCACCAAACCTTGTCGAATTTCCAAATTGCCTGCCTTAGCTGAACAAGCTGGATAGCACCAAACATTTGAGCCTGAAATTGGCTGTGTTGCTTGGGCTTGTGCAAGCTACATGTCTGTGAGCAGAAGCCTGCATGGGCTATATGTCATGTGCTTTGTGAAGCCGAGGTGCCAATGAGATCCAAATATTCCAGCAATTTAAATGACTCTCCTCCTGAATATGAAGCCACAAAGTCGCCCACTGCCTTGATGTACCATTTGCAGGGTGGCCTGCAAGTTAAGCAGCTGCTTGCAGCTGCTTGTGCCACTGCTTTATCCAAATCCTTCTCTGAAGCAGCTTGCATCTTGTAGAAAGTTGCAATTGTCAATGCAACTTCCAATTCATTGGGGGCCTTCACCAGACCATGCTCACCTCTACATGGCAATTGGATGCTGAAAACCGTATATGTTGCTTTGAATTTTTGGGTGGAAGAACAAAATTCTGTGAAAGTGCTGACTGAGTGGCTGTTGTAAGCTTGCTGTAAAACTGCCAGCAGTGAAGGAACTTCTTCTTCAACTTTGGAAGAAATCACAGTCCAGAGCCAGCCTTCTTGAACCAATTGCTGC
>Ga0126342_10021606_pt1 | contig 10708 bp, 9 predicted proteins | sample Cyp1metagenome_FD_92528 | JGI IMG/M metagenome (GOLD analysis project Ga0126342, IMG submission 92528) | Coral microbial communities from Lord Howe Island, Old Settlement Bay, Australia - Cyphastrea 1 metagenome | ecosystem: Host-associated > Invertebrates > Cnidaria > Coral ... | reverse complement strand
TATAAATATCAGAAGATGAAGGATCAAAAGAAAATGCCTTGAGCCTCATCAAAGCCGTTTTTGGCTGTTCTTTTGCACTGCCGTGAGAACATGGCAACGAAGTCTTGCAGACTTGAAGCACCATTGCCAGGTCTTGCAGACATGTTTCAAAGCAGCTGTGACCAGCTGGGGGGAGTCCGAAAGGGTTCCATTAACCAAATACATTTCTGAGGCATTTTGATCGAGAAACAGGTGTGCCCTGTGATTTTCGGGTGAAGACAGGAAACCCCATATTTCATGGGAAAAACTCTGGTTTCCGCTTAGGATTTTCTCTTCTCAGCCAATCCCAGGCTTCCACCTCCAGGTTCTTCTCATCTGAAGCCTCCCGATATGCGCCCGCGAGGATCAGGCCCGTGGCCCACAATATGATCAGCATGGCAAAGGAAGGAATTGTCCGCTAAGATTTCTCAGGTTCACGAGAGCTGAGTAAACACGTTCTGGCACTCGAGCCAAATGTCGAAATTCATTGAAATTCAACAAAATATACCCCAGCCCCAGTGGTGCCCAGTTCAGAAAAAGGTTTCTATGTTGTTCCACATTTCCAGGTTGCGGAATTCCATAATTGGCCATCGTCCATCGTGGCTCTACACCTTTCATCTTGGAAGAAGAGCTTTGTCTTTGCTGAGGGTATGGGGTGCGGGCCGTAGCCTCTTCTCTGCCAGCAATAGCACGTCCAAGTCGCTAAGTTTCACACCACATTCTCTTGGCACATGTCATCTGTTTCCTGCGGAGATCAATCATTGGAAGGCCGACGGCCCCAAATCAAGGATGGTGCCACCATCCAAGACCTGGGTCCCTGCCAAGGGGTTGAAAATGGGGACCCGTCTCTATGGGACATAGTCATACATATATGCTCTGACGCCTCAGAGTTGTGACCTTTAAATTCGGAAAGAAAAGGGTGCCTCAAGTCGAATTGCTTACCACCAGCCCTGACATCCATGGGTCTTAAGAAGGCAGCTCTCACAGATAGAAGAAATCAATCCATGATCCATCTCATGGAATCAGCAGCAAAAAATAAGCGTACAGAAAAACCCATCCGACAGTGACAACCGGAACCATTTGGCCTTTTCAAAGCATTAAGGTCTCTTCTTCAGGCAACCATGCAACAGTATGCAACGGGTTTGTCAGCCGCACCTGTGTAGGGAGCCCATCTAGGACCACCTTGGAAGTGCACAAAGGGTGTCCGTGGTAGCAGGGGGGTGCCCCGTTCAGAACTGAGTTTTTTTTCATGGTTTCCCCATGTTTTCGCCCTATGAAAAGACGTTTTGGAAAGTAGGAAACCCCACTACCACTCTCGTCGGGATCTCCAAACAGAATCAGACGGACCCAGCTGGTTGGGTATCATGGTTACACCTAAAACCACCGATATGTGAAAAATGAACTATATAAATCATCATCGTCATCGTCATCGCCATCATCATCATCATCATCATCATCATCATCATCATCCTCATCATTATCATCATCAACATCATCATCATTATCATCATCATCATCATCCTCATCATTATCATCATCATCATCATCATCCTCATCATCATCATCCTCATCATCATCATCCTCATCATTATCATCATCCTCATCCTCATCATTATCATCATCATCATCATCCTCATCATTATCATCCTCATCATCCTCATCATCATCATCATCATCATCATCCTCATCATCCTCATCATCCTCATCATCATCATCACCCTCATCATCCTCCTCATCATCATCATCCTCCTCATCATCATCATCATCATTAACATCATCATCATCATCATCATCCTCCTCATCATCATCCTCATCCTCATCATCATCATCCTCATCATTATCATCATCAACATCATCATCCTCATCATTATCATCATCATCATCCTCATCATTATCATCATCCTCATCATCATCCTCATCATCATCATCATCCTCATCATCATCACCATCCTCATCATTATCATCATCCTCATCCTCATCATCATCATCCTCATCATGATCATCATCATCATCATCATCACCATTAACATCATCATCATCATCCTCATCATCATCCTCATCATCATCATCCTCATCATCATCATCATCATTATCATTATCACCATCATCATCATCCTCATCATTATCATCATCCTCATCATCATCCTCATCATCATCATCATCCTCATCATCATCACCATCCTCATCATTATCATCATCATCATCCTTATCATCATCATCATCATCCTCATCATGATCATCATCATCATCATCACCATTAACATCATCATCATCATCATCATCATCAACATCAACATCATCATCATCATCAACATCATCAACATCAACATCAACACAGGCATTTCCATGAACTATTCTTAGATTCTTTGACTCTTTGACCCACAAATAGCCTCTCAGGCTTCAACTAAGCTGAAGTGTTGGCCAGCCCTCAAGGATGTACCATTCCTGAGAGACATCAAGCTGACTCTGCCCTACTCACCGCAGCTCGCCATTTGCAGGGTCCGTCAATAGAAACCTCCAACATGTTGCCAGCATCTTACAACCTGCATTCTTTGCAAAGGATTGCAAAGAATCTTTTCAGAAATGCCGAATTTCGTATGTTGCCTCATTTCTTTCACCCCCAATATTGAGTAATACGTGTTCTTAATCTGATATTAGAAACCAACAAACAAACAATCAAACAATGTGAAATGAGGCTGAGGATTTCAATCATCCAAGCTGGATGGGTCAAAACCATCATAACATATGTACCTGGGGATGAACACCATTGAACACCATTGAACACCATTGAACACACATCTTTGAATGCAAGTTTGATGTGGGATTTTCCCAAGATTTAAGATATTTAAGGGAAAACCTCATTCCATCCACTGATCGATCATCATGTTTCCTATGCCATAAATTGGGTATGTACCCCAGTTTCCATGTGAAAACTAGCAGGGTTTTGGTTTTGATCCATGTTTTCCAACTTTCGACAAGAAGATCCTCAATGCCAAGTTGCGGGACATGCAAGGAAGGCTGGTCATCTGCCAGTTGGCTGCTCCACCTCTGAAAGATTGGCTGATCCCGAAATGAATATTGACAATATTGACCCCCAGATTATTGGCATCTGCAGGGCCATTTGCTTGGGAAGTCGCTCAACTGAACAACTTCCTGTCCATTCTAATGGACTATGGGGTATGGTATAGTATAGTATGAGGAATCCTGCTAAAATAGTGATTTGATATGATTAGTTTCTTTTCCATCTTTTTCGGGGATTGCTATGGCATTATGAATTTACTACAAAGCCAACAACAATAGAATCTGATCGATCTTCACTGCCCTTCGCGGTATGGAAATGGGTAGATTGTCCCAACTTTCGGAGACCGCACTGAGCCACCCCGGCGTCACCAAAGAGGCCCCCTGGCGCTCCTGCCACAACCGCAACTTCCTCTCTGGTTATGTCAAAATAGCTATTGAAAATGGCCATTTATAGTGAGTTTTCCCATTAAAAATGGTGATTTTCCATAGTTATGTTAGTTTACCAGAGGGTAAAACTTGTGCACCAAAGTTGTGCACCAAACGGGCCATCTTGGGTCACCAGCAATTTTCAACACGTTCCCCCCGAAAAGTGGTGGCTCCTTGGACTCTTGAGATGGCGCCCAGCAGAGGGCCAAGGCCTGGCAGTGCAGGGCGCGGCCAGGCTCAAAACATGGGACTTTGCGTTTCTGGGCCCAAGTCAAAAGTATGGCAATGAAATATGGAATGGGGAAAAGTATGGCAATATTTGAAACCACCATTTGCTGCATTTCTTTGGAAATATGGAATTGGAATGAATTGGACATAATTGGACATTGGACACTCTTGAAAAAATCCTGCCTCAGCCTGCAAGAGTTCAGCAGAAAAGTTCCAACGAACCAGTCCGGCCACAGAAGCGGGAGATAGGTCCTGGCTCAGTGAAGCAACTGAGGTATTACCAACGCACGGATATTTAGATACAATATATTACGGTCCAAAGTCTCTAATTGTCAGTTCTTCAGATTTCCCCATCTCCAGTTCTTCAGATTTCTCACTTCCATCAAACCTCAGCTGAAGAACCTGTCCATGGCTCGTGGCTAAACATCCCCACATATCCCCACCTTCTGTTGTTTTTTTCATTCACAAACCTGAAAGCAAAACGACAGCTTCGGCTATTAAACATATCTATGTTGCTACTAATTACAGTAGTTCCCCAGTAGTTACCCCATGTTACCCCTATCTGGATGGTGGTTTCAACCTACCCCTCTGAAAAATGATGGAGTTAAAATCAGGTGGGATGATGACATTCCCAATATGATGGGAAAGTCATTAAAATTCCATGGTTCCAGTCACCACCAACCAGATATAGTGTTATTCCAATGATTAACCATTATTAACCATTATTAACCATAGATTAACCATAGATTAACCATAGATTAACCAGGAAAAATCCCATGGTTCCAGTCACCACCAACCAGCTCCGAATCTCCTCATCTTGAAAGCTGGCCTCCATGGGCGTCCGGACAGCCTCCGTCACGGGTCGCTGTCCAAAACCAGCGTTGGGCGCGAGGCTCGCAGTGGGAGTTTGACAACGGTCGGACCACAACAACCGCAAAAAAACATTGCGAAGTGGAGTTCTTAGCCTTTCAAAGATGATCAACTAATATATTCCAATTGAACTAGAAACAACCGTTTCATGGGGAGAGATATGGTGAGATATGGCGAGATCTAATGCTTTATTGTCAGAATCTACAAAGGGATGTATGTGCTTCGAATACATGTATATGTATATATATATATACTGGTTGGTGGTTTCAACCCCTCTGAAAAATATTAGTCAACGGGAAGGATTATCCCATATATTATGGAAAATAAAAAATGTTCCAAACCACCAACCAGTATATAATTATATATATATATATGTAAACATACATATTTACATGTTTGAACAACTTTTGAATACCTAGCATATCTTCGCCATGAGCCACGGTTGACTACCTACAGGGATCCCTGCTTTGAATCATCTTCAACTAGGGATCCATCGATCCATCGCCACCTCTCCAGTCCACCTGCAAAGAACTCAAATCCTGAGTACATCGAAGTTTTTCTCGTGGAAAGTCCTGCCCAGCGGCTGGGAGGATGTCTTGAGGCAGCTTGGTGCATCTCGTTCAATCCCGTAGCACCATAGCATCCACGTATGGTACATCTAGATTTATCCACGTATATCACCTACATCATCCTGAATTGCCTTGTTTCCGAAGGTAAGAATTGGTAAAATCAGGAATCATGTCATACTTCCATGAATCTTGGAATGACATCAGCAGTGGATCGTTCAAGAAAAACCATGGATGCTGATCACTTTTCATACCAACAGTCCTTCGTGCAACCTTGTCCACAACAAGGGTCTTTTGTGTGCCAACTGTGACAATTAAATGGGCTTTCTATGACTTTGTTGATCTGGTTCTTTCGTTTGCTTTTGGTAAGTCTCTCCTCAGCTTTACTCGATGGAAACAAGGCTGTGGCATCCGTGGCACAGCAGAATCTGCTGGCTGAATCTGGACGGATTTCCCATTGGTTTGGTCACGGTTTGTCTGAAAATCAGGTACCCCAAAATTGGATGAAAATCAAAGCATGAGCTTTCCATAGAGATAGACCACATTGATATTTTAAATATAGAAACATTGCGAAAATCATGTGGACCATCTTTGAAAATTGCCATTTTGTTGGGGGGGTTCATCCCCATTTTCAGCTCATAAAACAACCGATTGTCATCCATTGACCTGCCTGACAACTGGAGCACACGGCCACACAGGACTTGCTTGAAGGGCAATAGAAACCTCGTGGTCCGTGCAGAAAGTTGGTGATCTTATACGTAGAACCCCCCAAAGAAATAGAAACGTGCAATCCTACTAGTGATAAACTACCTTGTTAATCCTGTTTATCTATTTTTGGGCCGGTATGTACATATGATTATATACGCGGGTATCAAACCCCACATCAAACTTCCTAGATGATACCCTACAGGAAACTAAGCAATAGATATGGAAAACTCTTAAATGCTTGAAACCACCAACATAATTATTATTGGACGACATCGAAATGGCCTAACATAATCTTGATTCTTGAGCTAATAGACGCTAACATGTCACTCTTGTTAGTTTCAAACATGCATTGGCTAAAATGTATTTCCATGATACTCATTACTCAATTCTGTCAAAAGAATTACTGTAATTCTTTAGCAAATAATCATTGGCCAATGATTCTATGATAATTATCCCTGATAGTTAGAGGTTTTACAGTATTATTTGCTAATGAATCTATCATGCTATAGCAACCCCCAGAAAAGATGGACACGTGTTTCTAGAATGTTGGTTCGATGAAAGTTTCCTCCATATGTTTAAAATGATTTATAAATGTATAGTGGTTGGGTGGTATACCTACCCCTCTGAAAAATATGAGCTCGTCAGATTGGATCATCATCCAGTTCCTATTGGGGAAAATAAAACATGTTCCAGTCACCACCAACCAGTGAACCAGTATACATACAACTGTTCTATCTACTGAGCGGGCTACAATGTATCCTAGTGGATCCATCATCCAAGCTGCTAGCAGATTCTCGGCAGGTCAGGCTGCTCTCTAACCTGTGGCAATCTCAGGACCATCCGAACTGGTCACTTCTGAATAGTGTTGTAAACATATGTAAAACATGATAGGACATCTACAGTTCGGGCATTTCGGGAGTAACTTATTCAGTTTTTCTCCAATCCTGTTTTCTTTATGGATTTATATGTGTTAAAACAACTGATGTATACTCCGGAGTGGTCAATAGAAAGCCAACTTCGTCAATTTTAATGCTTTTAATGAGAACAAACAAAGCACCCATTCATCTGATCGCAAACTTTCACAGCCACCAGAAAGCGAGTTTCATTAAGAAAAACTCCAACCACATTCTAGATCTAAAGAATTAGATAGACTAGAGTTAGACAAAAAACTTCTTTAAGCACCACGGTGTTTTACAGATCACTCGACCCAGATCTTTCTTGAATCGCGAAATCGGTCGCGAAATCAGCCTCTTGCCAGGTGCACCAGGTTCCAGGCCATCCTGGCAGTAAAGCCACAATTCTAAGTCAGCATTTTTTTCTTAGATCCAAAAATGATTCGATATGATTCTATATGATTTTATATGATTTTATATGATTTTATATGATTTTATATGATTTTATATGATTTTATATGATTTTATATGATTATGATGGATTATGATGGATTATGATGGATTATGATGGATTATGATGGATTATGATGGCTTATGATGGATTATGATGGATTATGATGGATTATGATGGATAAGTATAGACCTAACTATAGACTATAGATGACTATTGCTATAGATTATGAGGTTTATAAAGCACCCTGTAATAACTGGATGATGCTCCCCTAGCTTCCGGTGAACTGTCAGGAAAAATGATTGACCCATGCTGACCCCCCATCTGGGCATGGTTTACCATGGTTTACCTATACCAAAGGTTACCAAACATATCTGAACATAACATAAAATGACCACATTCCATTCTGTGGGTCTATTGATGTCTATTGCTACCCCAAGAAGCTTCGCATCCGGTGCCTCGCGAGTGAGGCGTGGCCTAAGTTACTTAAGGAGGAACATCTTTGGTGCTTGGTGTTTTCAACATGTTTCAACTCATCCCAAAAAATGGTGCCAGGTATCCTAGGTACCAAAAAAAATAGTTGGCCAATGGATGGTTAATTATTCGACCAATTTTTTCCGGTATGTACCGGTTTTGACCCATCCAGAAAAATTGTAATAACCATATTTTTCATGTCTGGAAAGTCTGGCTGGATCCTTCGAGGATGCTGTGCTGGTCAACCGCTTGATCAGTAAAGTGGCAGTTTGCGAACTGGAAGCCATGGCCTTGGTTCGATCATAAATTCCGAGTAAAAACAGTGACTTTTCAATTCGCAAAGTGTTGTGCGCCAGAGGGTAAACCCATCCAATTTATACAGTCTATCTATCATAAATCATCAAAACCCAATATTTCACCATTTGTTTCAAAACATGCGGTCAACAACCATCATCAACCCAATAATTGGGTTAGAAACCATCATAAACCATCATTAAATACCATAACACACACAGAAACCCAATCATTAAACATCATTAAACCATCACATAAATCATGAAAACCATCATAAAGCCTGAACCAAAAATCACATAAAACCGTCATCTTCATCACCCAACTGGCGCCAGCCAAGGCCACCAATCTTCCGCCCAGCGTTTCCGCATCTGGCGCCAGGTTCCCACACGGCGCATCCCCGAAAGAATCCACGCCCCATTTGGGAGATCAAAATATACCAAAATAACTGGCAAATTGATAAATTGATATAAGTAATAAATCATGGTTATAAAATATCTAAATTATAAGTTATAAATTGATAATCATTCTACTAAATATTTTTGTTATAAAATATCGTAAAATATCTAAAAAAACATGGTGCAAACGGCTTTGACTCATCACATCTCATCACCATATGGATGTACAAACATTGTATTAAACCCCAAAACCCTGAGAGTAAACCCATTGAAGCTGGATATTATGACAACAACAAGTTCATTTGAATGACAAGAATTCGGGTTTGGTTTGGCCATTTTTGGGGATGAGGATTCGAGAAAAACATTGGGGTGTTGGACCGTCCAAGCCCAAAAAAACACATGGTACGTCAAGATGAAACATGCCGATGAGAACGATGAACATATGGATTTGAACCAACAAGTGTGTGTGTGTTCTAACCCATACAGAAAGGACAAATATAGTAACAGAGGATTAAACAGTGATAGATGGGGTATCAACATGGGGCTCCCACATGTATCAACCAATAAAAGTGGACTGGAAGGGGGGACCAAGTATGTCCATGACACTGGCCCCAAGGTTTAGGAGGAAAGGGGCAATGCGATCCAGATTCCCAGTGACTTCATGTCAAAATATGTCAAATACCCGGCAATTCAACATAGCCATGGTAAATTGACCCATTTATAGATGAATTTACCTACTAAAAATGTTGATTTTCCATTGCCATGTTTGATGACCGCAGGGTATATCTATATCCAGCCCAAAAACAACGCAACAAAAAACAAACTACAGTAATAGTCATGTGTCTCGTTTGAATCACATCTTACAGTAATCCATTTCACCCCTAGGTGGTTTATATCAAACAGTACCATTTGTGCTATGGTTCAAAACATGTTATCTGGTGTGTAGCCACTTTCTCCCAAATGGTCTTTGGAACAGTGTCGCTCCTTGCAGCCAAAAAACCAAAACTGGAGCTGCAAACGCAATCCATGGTAACATTCAGCTCTATGAAAATGGGAAAATCGCTATTCCCTTGGCAAAATCAACCCATTTTTTTCCTTGGCTAATCCCACCCGCTCATCTTCAACAGCCCCCATCCTTGATCCCAGTGATATCTGGATCTCATCCCATCCCCATCCAACATGGTGACGGCCTGGAAGTGCAGCTCCGGGATCTCTGCACCGCGGCTCATCTGCATGCTCCCGGCCCTGAATTGGGACACCCCACCGCCATGGGCCATGGGTCTGTTGTGGCTTGATGTGGCTTGGAAATGATGATTCATGCGATGAAGCAAGTAGAAAACACCAAGTGCGGATGTTGTTTCTTTATTGTTTTCTAGGCGGTTACCTTGGTTTATCCGTTCGTCCAATGTCATGGCTTTTGATGGGTGATCGCATGTTCTTGTTTCACATGCAGCGAAACACTGGCCCGATTGGTCTGGTCAAAATTTCCAGTTTCACGAAAAGAAGTCGACATAAATCAACACAATACATTACATAACACCCAAGACCTACCCCTTGGGGAATTTAACAGTTTGCTATGAAACGCCACCATTTTTTATCGATAAATCATCGAACTAGCCATGGGCCATGTCTTCCATAGCTACGACTTTCACCATCTCTTCATCCATGTCGAAGCTGGATGTGTGTGTGTGTGACCGCTGTGTCTCTTTTAATGATACCCCCAACATATCCAAACACATGGCAATCGAAAACTGATCACGGAGGAAATATGGATACATGATAGCAATCCATTGTTTATCATATAGGTATACAAATGAAATGTTGAGATAATTTGATCCATACTATTATTTTTTACTTTTTGGCTATCAAAAACTAACCACAGAGCCATTTGTGTGGTATTTAGTCATGCCATCTTCAGCTGAGACACGCTTTGCGAAAGACCACTGACCAGCCTGGCACAGCCATCATCATCCCCCAACCCTGAGTGTATATCAATACGCATGTATTACGAATATATACTATATTATACTACATGACATTATATAATATATATTATTATAAATAATATTAAATATAATATTATATATATAATCTTATATTATATATTATATATTGTATATTATATATTGGATATTATATATTATATATTATATATTATATATTATATATTGTATTTTATATATTAAATATTAGATATTATACCATATATTATATTGTACTATACTATATATTATATTAAATTATACTATATCATCTCAAAGTGTTATATGAAACTCGATACTACTCGCTCTTCCGCAGCTTTCCTTTTTCACAGCACTGCCAATGTCAATCACGTTTCACCTGCAATCCTCAGGTTTGCTTTGG
>Ga0126342_10021605_pt1 | contig 10708 bp, 7 predicted proteins | sample Cyp1metagenome_FD_92528 | JGI IMG/M metagenome (GOLD analysis project Ga0126342, IMG submission 92528) | Coral microbial communities from Lord Howe Island, Old Settlement Bay, Australia - Cyphastrea 1 metagenome | ecosystem: Host-associated > Invertebrates > Cnidaria > Coral ... | reverse complement strand
TTTCCCTCACTAACTCTTTCTTTGACTAACTCTTTCCCTGACTAACTGTTTCTTTGCTAACTCTTTCTTTGACTAACTCTTTCCCTCACTAACTCTTTCTTTGACTAACTCTTTCCCTGACTAGCTCTTTCTTTGACTAACTCTTTCCCTGACTAACTGTTTCTTTGCTAACTCTTTCTTTGACTAACTCTTTCCCTCACTAACTCTTTCTTCGACTAACTCTTTCCCTCACTAACTCTTTCTTTGACAAACTCTTTCCGTGACGAACTCTTTCTTTGCTAACTCTTTCTTTGACTAACTCTTTCCCTGACATTCTAAAAGTCCGTAACACGGAAGTTTCTCCCCCTAAACTTCCTTTGACTATGAAAATGGTATTATGGTACGGCTATAGGATATAGCTATAGGCTTCAACCAGCTGAAATTATATTCTGGTTGGTGGTTTGGAACATGAATTTGGCATTTTTCCATTCAGTTGGGAATGTCATCATCCCAACTGACTTTCTCATATTTTTCAGAGGGGTAGGTTGAAACCACCAACCAGATAGTTATTTGCGTACCATAAACCATAGTTATTGGAGTTATGAACCAACTTAGATAGGTTTTTTTAAGAAAATAAACTATGAACAGTAGCTGCTATATCCATGTTGGTTGATGAAAAGGTCGCGTGGCATCATGGGGATTTAACCCTCATTTTTCTGATGAAACCAGGGATGTTTTTCACCATGACACAGATGGGGATATCATTGATCGATATTGACTGGTTCATGATTAGTTCAACCCAATATCTGGGATTCACTATAGGTACTATAGGAATCCCCAGTAAACCAGCCATTAGAAGGAATTGTCCAATAGATGTTTTTACAGTGTTCATGTATTTATACAGTACATATATATAGACCACCAAGCCAGTTCATTGGAATTATTCAGCAAGTTCGCTAAATATGTTTGGAACAGTTGCAGCGAATCAAGTCTTATGTCTTGATGTTCATCACAATTGCAGGGCCCTCTCAACTTTTGATAAACTCCCCATGGATGTGCCCATGAAAGCAACACCACCCATTTATAACCCAACTGCACACTCAAAGTTGTGTTCTAAAAAAACACATATTGCGAGCAAAAAAATACAAATCATGGGAGTTTGGAGAGCCAATATGATGGAGGTTGGTGTCCTACAATATATTGGTTTCAGCATGTCTAGTCACCCCAGATCATTTTAAAATCCATATAAATCCCATGTTTGATCCCTAGCGTTGATTGTTAAATGCCATTAAGTCCCTTTTTGTTGATGCTTAAATGCCATGGAATCCTGCTTTGATTCACGATTTTCTGCTTCTGCACTTGCGGCAGTACTGTAACCCCCGCCTGACCTGCGATGAGTTTCGAATTGGGGGTGGCCAGTTGCGGAAGGGATTGGTTGATTATGGGGAAAACAAACAGAATCCAATGCTTTATCATTATTTTCACCATCAAAATTCCTTTTCGGGGACAAACCCCATGATCAGAAACATCTCAATGGAGGAATCTGCCATCCGATTTGTGGTATATGCCACTCCGATCTATCCCATTATACTATTGTTGTACTGGTTGACTAGGTATCGTGAGTGAACTAATGAACCCCATCAACGGCCCCTTTTTGTGAAAGCCCTTTGATACCCAATCAACGGGATTCACGGGATCATCCTCCAAGTAGCGCATCAAATCCATGAATGGGTGCTGCCAAGCACCCTTCAGGAATGCTTCCAGCAAGGCCCCTTCCTAGTCTACGTGGATGTAATTCGAAGGCTAGACATAAAAGGACAGTTTAGGGACTACATGTAACATGATGCAATGTGATGTCTATCGTGAAGTCTTTCTTTAAAACTTCATATGAGGCCGGCCTTCTTTCGGGGTGAGATAAGTCTAAGCATGTACGGGATTTACGCATTTTGTAGGGTGTTTAATACCAGTGGGTTGCGATTGCAAGTGGAAAATCACGATGTTTAAGGGGTAAATCATATATAAATGGGCCATGGCTTTCATAGCAAATCGTTGAATTCCCGAGGGTAGTCAGTTGCCATTATCAGTCCATAGTGCTTCATATGTTTCCATATCATTATCCCATGATTATCTCATCGTCTCCTCATTATAAAGCCATACTTTACAGCCATTAGCGGCAATCAAGTACATCCCAAATATTTTGTTTTCCATGATATTCGTTTGCTATAGCAATATGTAGCATGGTCAAAACTTGAACGGTATACCCTGTTGGGGGATGGTCATCTATCCGTTACTATGGGCTTTTATACCCACTATACAGATTCGCATTATGGGATGACCATAGCACATTCATCCCATGTTGACCGTGGCACACATCAAATTGATTATATATCCATTATATATTGTCACCATTGTCCCAACTAATTACAGTATATCCCATGAAGTCGCCATTTTGATGAGTTATCACTTATCAGACTTCTCACTGGGTGTCGCATGATTGGTAGCCATAAGTAAACTTCTTAGTCAAAGGAGAGCAACTGTGCCCAGTCCATCAGCACGCCTATCACTCCGCTGACTATCACGTTTTCGAATGGATGATAACTGAAGGTACCCCCATTGGGATATCCCCAGAAAATCCAAGGTTTGGGCCGAGTTCAACAACGGGGTGGCGGCAGCTCTTCAGGTCTGGTCAGTTGGTCATTTGGTGGCCGAGTTGGGTATCTGGGTCAACCTTTTTTAGATACGACATTTAATGGGAAAATGAATCCAGATACAAATGGTACTGGCTAAGCTTAATGTTTTTGGGTATAACTGTTAGTTGGGTATTACATTTTACCATCGACATTTAGTACTTGAATTTCTTGCTATGGGTAAAATGTACTGGCTAAAAATGATGGCTAAATGGTGATGGTAAAATGGTACTGGTAAATGGTGCTATCAATGGGTAAAATGATGTACAGTAAAATGTACTAACTGGCTAAAAAGAATGATTTTGTTGGCAGGTATCTACGCTTCGCCATGGTATCAGTAAATCATCATTGGGTGAATGAGAACGACTTCACTGTCTTCACTGGAATGATGGTGAAACTTCGGGCTTTTTTCCCCCAGCCATGGCCTTAGCAGAAAGGTAGTAGTAGTACTACTACTAATAGGCCATTTTAGATGCGTATCTCTATGAAATTGGTCAGAGTCCCACGCTATAAGGTGGTGCCCCAAACATGACTCCAAGAACTATGGGGTTTATGGTTATGGTAGAGATATCGAAGTAGTTACTATTACTATGGTTTACAAACCAAGTTCTAACTATGTTGAGCCCCATCCTGTAGGATAATAATGGAATATGACTGGATGTAAATGATATTTCAAGGATTAGTGGGATATAGTCTCATATAGTGTATCTCGTACTTATAACTGGGGTATCCAATGTTGGGAAGGGATGTTATGAATCCTACCCCCTGATCTTCAAAAATGTGGATTCAACCCCACCCCAGCACGGTTTCTGGGTCTACTCTCTGGTAAACGTTAACAAAAAAACGATGGAAAATCACCATTTTGAAATGGGTAAATCAACTATTTCCATGGCCATGTTCAATAGCAAACTGTTAACGTTTACCAGAGGGTATACTTGGTGATGTTATCATTGGGTTAACTATTGGAATTCTAATTGGCATCATAATTGATGATCTTTGGGATGATGGGATTAACAATGACAAACCACCTGCGTTGCGATCATTTGTGGGCTCTCGCAAGATTATCCCAAGTAGTGATCTGGCGATTGGAGATATTCCATGCCAAGCAAAAACTCCAGATTCTTGCGATAGATCTGCCATTAACCGAGCCATATGTCAGCTGAACCATCACCTTTCTCGATTGATGAGTGCACGAGCTGCTGCCCAAAAAGGGCTTTCAGAGAAATCTACGGCCCTAAAAAATCACCTGAAGTTCTGGGCTTTTTGGAACAGCTCAAATTTGATTGGGCTCTCACAAGTGGTACCTCCGATACAGATTCACACGAGCGATTTCTTCAATCTTCCGCCTAACGCACCTTCGACCTCAAGACAAGGCAAGGTGGCCAAGAGCTGTCTTTTGTTTCGTTCCCCTTGCGGAAGAAACATCAAAGTATCATAATAATAAGAATCAGAATAATTATGATTTATAATGCGTAAATATTATATATATATATATATAACAAGGCATTAAATAAGACAGATTGCGCCTATGGGACACAACTCGGCGCTGGAGTCACAGCTGGTCACTCTTAAGCATCCCAACTGGAGCTGGCCATAGAAAGGACCAGGGTCTTTCGTTGCCAACAAAGACTGGTTGGTGGTTTGGAACATTTTTCCATATATTGGGAATAGTAACCCCAACTGACTAATATTTTTCAGAGGGGTTGAAACCACCAACCAGAAGATGTTGAGCTTCAGAGCATGTTTGAATGACGTGATACACACCAAAGAAATACCGTGATGTCATCAACAGATGGACTTCCGAATCTTTCGAACTGCTTCGGAAGTAACATTTGGACTGCTCATTCGGTATGTGCGACTTTATCAACGTGATACTCCAAACCATTACCCAATGTGATCATCTAGGCAGTACCTTCCTTCACGATTTATTTTGAAACCTGGAGTTTTAAGGCGCAAAAATTGAGCGATCGTCTATGATGGGTGGGTCCTCATTCAGAAAGGAATTTTCTTATCCATGTATGTTGAAGCCCTTTCATATCAGTAGACTTATGATTGGAAGTGCTGATGAACAAATCAAGACTTGTTCACTGTTCGAGGTGCAATGACTTGAATTCCGCTGAATTTGCGGCGACTGGTAGCTTAAAGGATTGCAGAATTGGCTTTGCCATTCTTCATGTCTGCTGAACAATCTGAACATTGACCTGATGCATGGTATCCAGGCTTGGCCATGATTCTTGATTCTTGCAGATCCAATTGAGCCACGGGAAATACCACTATCAGATCCCATCCCACTTTACTAGTTGATCAATAGGCACCCCTCTGTTTATGGCTTATCACAATCCCCAAATTTATTGGGTAGTATAACCCCTTATAACAACCCATCAACCAGGTGGTATGTTTGATGGCTCAATTGCTGAATGCCGCTTTGCGTGACATGGCCTCCAATCACCACAACTGGCAGAAGACAACCTACAAGCCAATCCAGAGTTGTAGGGATTACATCCCAACTTAGGTTATTAACATAGTTACACCAAGTGTCCACCAATTATTTTTACCTCAATTGCATCCCCAAGCCCTGCTGGATCCTGCTGGTGCTCTTCTTTTATTGCTAGCTGGGATGACGATCCGGGTTGCTGATGGGTTTTGGGATGAAACTACTGACCATCTCTTGTATTCACCATTGGACCTTCACGGTTTTTCTTTCTTTCCCGTTTTGTTTTTGGAAGCATAAACAAATGAGCTGGTTACGGTGCGTCTGAGATTTCTAAGCACACATGAATCAGCCTAAGATTGGTTGTATATCACTGTGGATCCTATCTTTCAGCTGGAATGAGGCTTCTAGATCTTTAGGCATGTCCTGCTTTTGTCCTCCCATTTTGGCTTCGTTGGTGCGTTAATAAAAAGCAGCGGCCACTGGTGTCCCAATGCCCAATTTGGATCCAAGGTGCTTCTCGTGCCGGATAGATTGTTTTGCAAGGTGGTTCCCCCAGATTGATGTGACTGTTGGTTGACACCACCCCCATGAATACTGTAGACTATAAGTACTTAAAAAAAATATGATATATATCTGCTATAAACCTAACTTATTGGAGTTATGTTCACCAACTTAGTTATATGGGGCACCACCTTGTAGTCAATGGGGTTTAGAACACAACTTTTAGCTGGCACTTTTTTTGGTCAACTTGGATTCGAAGTTGGTAACTGCCGACAGCCCCACTCAGACAGGGGAGCGTGCTATGTCTAAAATGGATTTGGTTCATGTTCTCCCTCTTTGTATCCCAGCCCTGAAACAATCAAAGTCTTAAGGGAGCAGGCCAACCATTCAATGAGAGGTGCGTTCACTGAGAAGTCTGGGGTCACAAAAATGAACTCTATCAAGACATGTGTTTAGGCCTTTGTTGCTGCGCAATTGTGAAGGAACACGCGTTTTGATGCATGGAGGTGACCGTTCCAGTCAGTAACTCGTGAAGATGCGCGGGTCAAGCTTGGGCAGCCAAAAGCACGGCATTTTTTTGGCGAAGATTGACGCTGAACATATCTTCTGGTAAACTAACATAACTATGGAAAATCACAATTTTTAATGGGACAACTCACTATAAATGGCCATTTTCAATAGATATGTCAAATTACCAGAGGGTACCTTTTGAGCCTTAGATCTTGCCCCGTGCCAAGAGACACTGAACAGCCCACACGCTGACCAACGCGCAGTTGCCCCTATAGTTGCTCAACATGCCCCAAGCCTCCCGCCTCTGCTGATTAGGAGCTTGCGGACACCCGCGTGAATTTTTGAAACGCCTTCTTTGCGGCGGCTGGCACGGCCAGATTGACAAGCCAAACAGCTTAATTTCCTCAGGTGCCAGCTGAGAACAGCCATCGCCACCGTGCGCATCCATCCTTGGTGTGGGGCATCCATCTCCCAGCGCGTAATTTTCGTGCAATGGCGTCATCAGGGTTGTTTTCAGCTTGCCCCCGCCTAGTTTTGAATAGCCATTGCTGGTTCGTCAATGAGGTCGGCAGATGCCAGGTCTTTTTTGGTCGTTTTTAACCCAGCATGGTTGCCCCGTTCAGCGGGAGGTTGCAACCTCTACAGAAGTCTCTCGTGGTTGGATTGCTCACCACAGGCACGCACTTCGGTTCTTGAGTAGCTAGTTGGTAGAGGCACGCGCACAAAAATTATTTGAATGATTAACCCAGGGTGTTCATCCAACCATGCATGGGATAAGCGGAGAGGGGCGCGGCCTGCATTTGTTTCAAGCCGGGTTTTGGTCGTGCCCCAAACTCGAACCCCAGTTGGGCACAGTTTGAATTTCACTTTTAGGCAACCATTATTGCATCTAATAACCTTCAAGGCCAGGTGGGTGTTTAATTGTCATCTCATGTTTTTGCTTAACAAAAAATGTGTGTCGGCCAATGAACCACCGTGAATACCTTACCTGCCCACCTGCAAATCAAACATAGCAAGGGAAACCTTTTTTTTGGGAAAGCGTGAAGTTTGGTTCTTCTTCAGATCCCAGCCAAGGCTACAGGTTCTAAAATTTCAAAACCTATTAACATGCGTAGATGTGCCATGAACTTGCTTAAGTGGCTGGTAAGTGGACATAACAAAACATAGAAAAACTGGTATGATATTTTGAAAAAATAGTAGGTCAGTAGGTCATAGATACAGCTATCAAAGCCGCCGCCAGGTCCGTCTCTTCCAACCCAGTAGCTGGGCCTTGGGGAGGATGGTAGCCACGGTAGCCACCAAACAGTTGGATTCAAAGCTACAATTAGTGGAAAAATAGGGGGGTCCTAAGAGGGCTTACCCAAACATGGATGGTTTAGAATGAACAATCCCATGAAATAATCCCATGAAATGGATGATTGGGGGTACCGTTTCAGGAAACCTCCATTTGTTGAGTGGATTTATGGTGATTCAATGGGAATAAATGGCGATTTGACGAGGAAAAATGGGGATAGAGGATACCTGGATTTGTTGATGATGATTTGTTACTTTCCCAAGGGGAAGTCAACTACTTGGGGAAATTTTAGGGAAAATATGTTCTTATTTTTTTGGAAATTCCTGAAGCAAAGCCAGATGAGGATGCACAATGATGGGTGGTTGATCTGTGTGGTTTGCTGAGTGGTGAACCCTGTGGGTTTTACATTCCACTGTTGGAACCTGTGAGTTGTTTCGCTAATTGTGGGTGAATCGGATTGAACCATTTTGTTGGGATAATTTCATACTTAGATGTGGTTAGTAAATGTTAGTAAGTAGTTCATGTCCCCTTTACTGGTATATTGAATGGTTTCGAATCCATTTAATTACATCTACAATCATCACTTAAGCGGCCCATCTAAATACCCAAGCTTCGCCCGCCAAGAAACTGGGTGAGTCCGACTGATAGACGCATCATTGCAGAAAATGGGAAAATAGAAAACATACCTAGGCCCTGTCGAAACCCACTAAAAGTTACCTTGCCCTCATTTTCTGGATTCCTTGAGGGTCGAGCCAGTGAAACCCAATCTTAAACTGAGGCCTCTGCCGATGGCCAGGCGGGGTGGTAGCGTTCAGCCATTGAAAATGGAGGAACATTTCAGTTGAAAATGCGGTATACGGTATACGACAAAATTGCCATGTTCATGAAGGAATGGCGAGAAACCAATGGATTTTGGGGGGGCCCTCATACTTATTAGGGCCCCCATATCCCAACATATCCCGGCTACCATCCCATGGTTAAATCTATCAATAGCCCCCATTCGAATCCCATTAGAATCCTATTAGGATCCCATTAAACCATTCTGTTTGATGGTTAACCCCTGTCAAAGCCTCCATTTTGTTTGCACTACTTGGGGGTGCAGTTCCACTGATAAGTCGCTTATTGTAGTTCACTATAGTTGGAGGAGTCACATCTTGGGGCGTTTAAGTTTAAGAAGCCTGGTGAACCTAAGTCCCTAGTAGATTATCCCATGTATAAGTGGCTCAACTAGCCCCAAGATTACCATCACCACCGATATCTTACGACAAAGTGGCTAGCCCCAAAAAAACCACTCACTATCCATGGGATGATGATCCTGAAAGACAAGTCGTCATATCCGGCATTGACACCAGGTTTCAAGCAATGCTCACGCGGGATTCTTGCTGGGCCTGGGTTTGCACCTTGGCATGGCGCCGGTGGCGCGTTTTTTGTCACGGGCCACTGGGAATTTTTTAAAACCACCCTGAAAAACGGTGATTTATCCAAGGTAAATTGTGGTGCTACCAACAAAGATGGGAGTTAATGCGATTTGATGGGAGTTAGTGCAATTGTTCCAGGAAAAATTGAAACAAAAAACCCGTAACACTAGTGATTTAACCAGCGGAAATGGTGATTTTTTTGGCAGGTACTGTGCCCCCTCCAGGAGGGGATGCACTCTGTAGCGGAAAGCGACATCTACAGCAAGGCCGTCAAAATCCTGACAAGACCAACCTGGAGGTCCTGCAGGTCCTGCGCCAGAAGATGAAGGACTCCCTGTTGGACAACAAATCCAACACCCACGAAGCCATCGAGCAGGCGCAGACCACTTTGGAAGAAGCCAAGGCTGCCAACAAACGAATTTCAACACCGCGTCTCGCCAACCAGGCGACACAATCCGGCCACTGGAACCGCCGCGTTCGCGCCATTGGGATACGTAGTGCTCAAGAACACCAATGATTATAGACGAGTGTATCCGTAGAAATGGCGCTTTACCATGTAATTTGGAGGCATCCAGAGTCACTTCTTGCAAGAGCGAGAGAATAGTCGGTTATCTTTTCTCTTTGGAGCGTTTTGACCGGCTCGAGGTTCACTCGCTTCTCGGCAGGATGTCATGCTGTGAGCATCTGTGCACATAGTGCAATCTGAGTTCATAGTTCAAGCGCGAGTTCAAAAGGGGGCTATGCCGAGTGGAACAACTTGGAATTGAATTGTCTTGGCACGGAAGATTCTGAGAGCATTGCGAAGCTTACGGTGTGTCTTGAGTGAAAGCGTATGCTTTCCAAACATGTTTTCATATTGTGCGTCGGTTGAAGTTATTCAGAGTTTTCATGGGTCTCTCAATGACGGAGCCGACGGTGGCTGCTTCTCCTGTCGCCTCTTGGCAGCATTGCGTCTTGTGAGTCGCTGTTGCTGCTGCTGTTGCTGGGTACCCTATTTTTACGGGGATTTTTTCCCCCTCCCCGGGGATTTTTTTTCCCGGCTAAGTTCTCGCAGACTGGTGTGCCAGGGAAGCAAGGCAGCAAGCAAGCAAGCAAGCAGGCAGGCAGGCAGGCAGGCAAGCAAGCAAGCCAGCCAGCCAGCAAGCAAGCAAGCCGGCCAGCAAGCAAGCAAGCAAGCAAGCCAGCCAGCCAGCCAGCAAGCAAGCAAGCAAGCTAGCAAACCAACCCAGCAAGCAAGCCAGCCAGCAAGCAAGCAAGCAAGGGAGCCAGCAAGCGAGCAAGCAGGCAAGCAAGCAACCAAGGGAGCAAGGGAGCAAGCAAGGGAGCCAGCGAGCAAACAATCTTTCTTCGAGGAATTTCTGTCCGAACCGACCGAGGTTGTAACTAGTTACTGGCTTTATACACCCATATCTATTTATACGTATGCATTATATTTTCTAGCATAGATGCAGAGAGAGGGGGATATTGTAGGTGTCGAAGCTACTAGTAAATGGGATGAAAGTCCAAGTATGTTTGAAGATTCTTTTGGAACCCTCCCAAGCGGTTGATAGGCGATAGTCATGATGAACACCTAACCGCGGGCCCCAGTCAGTGTGCATGATCCGCACATTGAATCCACCAACCCAAAAGATCGGATTTCGTATTGTGACCAGATAGTAGTGCGAACACCACCTTTACAGAGGAGGTGATACAATTGCTGGAAAAAATGGGTACACTATGTAAAGCTTGCACACTTGTAAATACACTACTCTACATACATGTGTATGTATATATACATATGTACTACAGGTAGTCATGTAGATACATATTTGTGGCTATTTCTTTGCGCAGATCCAACAACAACAGCAACAACAACCATAACAACAATAAACACAATAACAACAAC
>Ga0126342_10021604_pt1 | contig 10709 bp, 8 predicted proteins | sample Cyp1metagenome_FD_92528 | JGI IMG/M metagenome (GOLD analysis project Ga0126342, IMG submission 92528) | Coral microbial communities from Lord Howe Island, Old Settlement Bay, Australia - Cyphastrea 1 metagenome | ecosystem: Host-associated > Invertebrates > Cnidaria > Coral ... | reverse complement strand
ATCCTCGTTGGGACGAACAATGCCGCGACACGATGATGACAGTCCCTCCGCAACTCACCTCTTCCCTTCCTTCTTTCTCCTACCCCGCTAGCTTTCGTCATCCACCCCCGGCCTCAAGTTGTTATTTGTTGTGAGGATGATGACAATGCACGCTGAGGATGATCGAATGAAATATTCTTGGTGTATCGGGGGAAAACACCTACAACGGTGGTGCCCCATAGTTGACTAAGTCTATTTTATAACTCCAGCAACTAAGATTTATCGTAGATATATCAAAGAACTGACATGAACTAACAAGGCTTATTAAAGCTTAAATAACTAACATGAACTAACATACAAGGCACCAAAAAAGAACTAACATAAACTAACATTGACTAACAGTAGCTAACATTAACTAACATTAACTAACATTAACTAACATTAACTAACATCAACTAACATTAACTAACATTAACTAACATTGAAACTAATATCGTCGGCTATCAACTTAAAACCTGGGCGGCACCAGCCACGCTGAGGCAACGCATGTTGAAGGCCTTGCTGGATGCCTTCAGGGATGAATCTTGGCCAGCCGGGGTTGCCCAGGGATCCGCTAGGATCTTGGCTAAGGAGGTCCTTCAAAATAAGCCGCTTACCTTACGAGATCAATGGTTTATAATGGAGTGGTTAATTAATGGTTTATATTTCATTTATATCCCATTTGATGGTTAATTATTGGTTAATTATCTATTGATCTAACCATATATAAATGGGATATACTCTACAGTAAATTAACATAGACCCTGCCATCAATGGAATATGAATATAACATGTAACATAATATAACCATTTATACCCTCTGGTAATTTGTTACAGTTAGCGAAGTGGAAAATGGTGATTTAGTTCGTTGATGTACCGAACTTCAAAATGGTGATAATAGCCAGTTCGCTATGTTGGTTTACCAGAGGGTATTGAACATCAGAAAGAATCTTAAGATAGGGTCTCTAATATTGTCGTATTAAACATCTTAGTAGTATTAAAAATGGAACACGGATGAAAACTGAAGACATATGAACATGGTCTAGAGTCTTTATCATCATTTTCGGTGGGTCTCTGGTCGATCGAGACTACCAAAAAACCATTGGCCCGAGATGGTTAGGTTCTGCAACCTGTGGCCACCGTAAAAACGAAATCGCTCAGTTGACGCACATAACTTGGTGAATTCTATGGTTGATTTGGGGGGTTCTTGCGAACTAACTCGTATTGATGGGATGAATGTAAACCAAGAAGCATAACCGCGGCGCCTCATCATGTATGACATTTTATGACTTGGACATACTTGGACTAGTTACTGGGCTGCACCTGTCATAATCGGAATTAAGTACAACATACTGTAGTATAACATAGTACAACTAAACGGTGATTTGATGGGGTAAACCTGGTGATCGTAATAGGATTTACCGACCGCAATTCATATCCGCATTGACCTGGCTAAGGAGCGGGGGGTGACCCCAGAGATAATTTGCTACTAAAATGATACCCTCTGATTGTTTATTAATCCGGGGTTGACATTATAGTGGAGAAGCATTGTTGGATGTAACACACTTGACACACTATTTTGAATAACTGGATTTTATCCACCTTGCACTTTGATGCCAGGTAGAGTTTCATGATACAAACTCCACATGTTTTGTGCGTTTTGTTTCAAGTCAAAGCATCCAAAAACCGGACCATCAATGGATAGGTTGAAGAGACATTTGTGCGTTCGGGGTCTTTACCAGCAAAGTTCCACTAGTTCCTTGGAACACAGAGGCAGGTGCCGATGTTTTCGGCTTTGCCTGTAAATGGGATAGCGATTTATTGATTTATGGCCGTTGAAACATGGTGAACATGAGGTTTCAAGCACTGGATTTTGGGATATTTTGGCAAAAACGTTTCGTTTGAATTGACAACAATCCAAGATGAACCATGGAAACCACGGATAAAAAATCCTTTTTTTTTTGCGATAAACAACTATTAATCCACATGGTTACGAGGAAAAATGAACTCCTCTGTGGACTCATATGCAAGTGAATTCTTAACCTCGAGGAGTCCCCATGGATTTCACCAGGTTTTGGAGCTGCATTTCATCCAAGATGGAGCTCGAAGCATCGTAAAAAATGGTGCATTGATCACTGAAAGCCAAGATGGTCTCCTCTAAGATTGCAATAGTGGATTACGATAGTGACTATAATTACCATCTATAATTGTATACTTTCTGTCAATTATATAAAACAGTTCATAATGGATTATGTGAATGTAATTATAAACACGGTTTTGTAGCCACCATTTTATGTGAATGTAATATAATGTAATTATGTAATGGATTATAAAGTGTTATGTAAGCACCATTTTATGTGGTTGACATATTTCTTGGCTTCACGTCGTTTTCCGTCACTGGAATGATGCTTCAAATCGTATATATATATATGTATATATATATACAGGGAATCATCCCAAATGGCAGTATGATAAAAACCTATTTCCAGCTTAATGAATGGTCAGACTTCAGCCGAGATTCATCCAACATTTGGTCGAATTCCCATCGACAAATCCCCAGTATCTATCAGAGCATCTCTTGATAACTGGTTCATAACCCTCCAGTTATAAAGACTCCATAATTGATATATCATGATATATCACATATATATATATAATTATATCATGTTTATATATCATAATGATTATATATATATATATTATGATTATATATATATATTATGAATATATTTATATATATATTATGAATATATATATATATAATTATATATATACATAGTCCATCTATAATTGTCCCTAACATGGTTTTGCGCTTTAAGATGGATCGATAATGACCCCGTTTCCAAAACGCTACGCTTTTGTCGCTGCTTTTTTCGAGGTGCGAGACGTGGCCAGTACGGCCTTGGGCCATTTCGTCCTTTGGACGTCCGTCTTGGAATGGGATGATGAAGGTGGAACTCCCACCATTTATAGATGGTGCGAGATGTGATTTGTATAGGCTAAGATCACCTGTTGTAAGATGGTCTTGGTGATTTCTATATACCCTGTGGTTATGACATTCACAGTTTGCCATGGTTTTTCGATGGCCCTAATCGAAATAGATGGTTTACCGTTCTTAATAGCCTGGTGGATCTTTCCATGACTCGCTCACTGTGAATGTCATAACCAGATGGTAGGCTTAACAGAAAGCTGTGGTTTCACCCATGTGTTAACCGGATGACTAACAGCAGCTTCATCCCGTGGGAAATGCCAGCCAGCGATTTCTCGTTCAACAAATCGGACGTCTGTAACACCCTTAGGAAGCCCCGCCCTAAACCTCTGAATCTCCATGATTCAGAGAAAATCCAACTTATCATCTGGGCATGGTGAGAAAAAAACACAAGTCAATAAGTAATGAACCATTTTTTGTGATGTGATTTCGTCTATGGAAAATCGCCGATCTATAGATCGTACCATGTTGTAGCTACTACCCTCTGGCAAACTAACATAGCTATTGAAAATGGCCATAGAAATAGTGGGTTTTCCCATTCAAAATGGTGATTTTCCATAGCTATGTTAAATTACCAGAGGGTAAACATGATGATTGTTCCATGGCAAAGCCTCCAATTCCCATAGGGTAACCGTTGGCCCAAGTCCACGGGAATTCAACGACCCGAGCTCAGGTTCAGGCGTTTCCAGAGGAATGCCGAGGCATTCTGCCGGAGTTGCCTTGTCCTCAGACTTGCATCTGATGATCAACCATCAGGGCATTTCCATTGTCTGTTTCACTTGGAGAATGAGTGCAATATGGAAATTCCTCAGGGTTTTTGGTGAATTTTTTCGGCAGATCTCGTGAATTTCGGGTCTTCGAATGTTTTTCGGGTCCCGAGAAAAACGTAGAATTTCTGCAAGAAGCAGCGCCACGTTTAACGAAGGGTGCTGTGGTGTCAAATCTTCGTCATCTTCGACATGGTGAAAAACCCATAGAGATGGCGATGGGATGGTTGGGATGCTGTTTTTTGGGATGGAAAAAACACCACCAGCAACTGAGTGGCTTCAATTATTTAACAACAAATCTTAGATCCAAATTACTTGTTGGCTAAACACCGCAGATTTTTGTTGCTTCAAAAAAACCACCAACTTATTTTGCTCGTTTCAGAACGCCCGGATTTTGTTTTGCTTGGACCGACCGACCAAGCGCGACGGAGCGCGAGGTTGGAACTTTGGTTCGACCAAATGGCTGACAACATTCCATCGCCCGGTTCTCCATACCTGACATACCTGGAGCCAGGGGGGAGTCGACTGAAGATTCCATGACTGACCATTACAAAAAAACTGGGAAAAATGTGGGAAAATATGGGAAAATATGGGAAAATGATGGGAAAATGAACTTTTGAACCATTGGATTGTTGATGGGGTTTTACTATGTTTTACTTTCATTTCACTGTAAACTATGAGGTGTTGACGTTCAAGGCCATAGGATGGAATCACCGGACAGTTTTTTTAAAATATATTCTGATCGAATATGGGATGGCCTATAAAGCTATGGTTTATGGTTTGTGGGGCTTTAATTTAGTTCTTTTTTTGTGAGACAAGCAACACATTACATGTTGGTTGTTCATCGTGTCTTGTTGGTTATGTTGCTTAAATCCAGTTTTTAATACCAAATCGATGACTGGTTCTTGGATGCCTGAAATGGGTACCATCGGGAGAGATGAAACCATAAAACCCATAAACACCAGCTATGAAATGGTTTATGTTGGTTACACCAACACCATGTTACCATAAACACCAGATGGAATACCCTACGGGTAACCCCAAAAAAAAATGAAAGTCATGGCCCATTGAGTGCGATGATTCACATATTAGAAATCCATGGTGTTTTTCCAATCTTTTCCGTAGCAAATTGGTAAATTGCCAGCGGGTAGAATCATGAATGATAGCCATTCATAGCCATTCGCAGTAGTAACATGTAACTCCTGTTTAACGGATTTAAGGGTTGAAATGCTGACACATTCGCACAGAGTTTCCCGGAATCATTGGAATCTTGGGCTTATGGGGATGGCTATCACCAATTTCTGGCTAAGTTGTGGGTTGTTTACTGTTGGGTTTACAACCACCCACAATTTCTCTTCCGAGCGTTAGTAAACCCAACAGGGTTGTTCAATTTCTAACCCCAAATTTACGCCGTATGATTTCTCTTTCGAGTGTTTTTTTATTGGGCACCACAGTTCTGGCTCAGTTCTGCATCATTCTTCCCCTCTCGAGTGGAAGGATAGTTCCCTTCGCCAGAAAAAGCCTCGTTGCGATGAGGTTCTTCCCCGATCAATATCCGTTCTAGGTCGTTGCTGTGTCAACGAGTGTAGCATCTGGCCAGAGATGGCAATGGACCTTTCCCCCCCGCATCGGCTTTACTCGGGAAAACCATATGAGGATTGGCTTCAGCAAGTTTGACTGGAAGGTATCACCAGTTGAAATCCATATCCCAACAAACATGGGGCCTAAAAAACACCATTTTGCTCCATGGTTATACCGTATATACCGTATAGTTATACCCATTAATAAAGTAACATCCACTGACTTCCGGTAGTTAGCATCCAATGATTTGCCTTGCCGAAGTCCACCTAAAATCACATCACGGTGATTCTCCAGCCAGTTTCACCGGAGCATTTTCGATGGCACTCTAAGGCTAAGACGGAACGGTGCAGCTGCATTGGCTTCGGCTATGAAGGTGTCCTCACGAAAGGGCCAAATCCACGGAGAACAGCGAAGCTTCGAACAACCGGTTTTGTTGTGACATAAATCCGTTAGCAAAGCAGTAAACTGACAGTTTGCTATGGAAGGGCCCATTAAGTTGGATGATTTATCTAATGATTTACCTAAACTTGGTGCTTTTCCACATGCTTCGCCATGCTTCGCCTCAAGCCACAGAGCCACAGGTCTGGCCGGAACTCTGGTCACAGGTGGTACCGCGCATGCAGAAAACACTGCCGGAGGCCGGGTGTTGTAGACTGCGATTCGCAGACTTGGTGATTTAGCGAAGGTTCAATTGGGACTTTGACATATTTTGGACTGTAGAAAATGGTTAACTTTAGCTGTAAAATTGGGAATTTTGACTGTGTTCATGGTGATTTTCAATAGAGAATTTGGAGACCTCAGAAAATTGCATTTTGACCATGAAAAAGCACAGAGTTAGCCACTGAAAAGAGTGATTTGAACATACAGAACAAGGATTCAGGCATCAAAATCGGACTCTTGACGATACAATCATAGGGATTGCAAAGAACTATAGGTTTTTCACACAAGTGAGATCTAGGAAGTCTTGGTATAATTTCTCTGCGTTTTCAGAGCCACGGGTTTTCTTCATATGAGGCCCCCCAGTGATGTGAACGTTGGTTAACAAAAGCCCCAGTAACTAGTTAGTTATAAGTACCATAAACCATAGTGACATTGGAGTTATGTGGCCCCCAACTTAGATATCGTGGCCGGGGGCCTCACTAATGGTTTCTTCATATGCTGGGATCACCAGACGTGGCTTGACCCTTGACCTCCAGGTCATGATGCAGCCGGAACATTCCGAGATTTTCACGGACGGGGGTCATGGGGTCGGGCATGATGAAAGCACAGTTCTTCAATGGATAACCCCGCCACTTGGTATATCTATGGTATAATCTATGGTATAATCTGTATAATCTTATGGTTCTTCAATGGATTATCTGTATAATCTATGGTATAGGCCCTTATAATCTATGGTATATTCATATATGCCTATACCAGTTCGGCCATATGAAAGCACAGTTATATAAGGGGTTCGGCCATGAAAGCCACTTGAGAGTTGGTGCCTATACCTTATATTCCTTATAGTTTCTGATTAAATCTCAATGATCTCAATGCGATCGCAGTAATTTTACATCTCACTCCTTTGATTCAATGGATTGGTTTAAGGGAAAAAAATAATCGGAAAGCCTCATATTCAATGGGAAAATCGATGAGGCAAAACCAATCCATTGAGACAAAGTGGAGGGTTACCTTCATTTTGTTTATTCTTGCTGGGGATTGCAGTCATTCAGATTATACTTTCACATCCAACCGTTGCGGATATTGCCAAGAAACGATGGGATCCCCCATTCCATCATCTGCTTTCTCATCATTTTTCTCTTGAAAGTTGCATACCCAACTTTCAGACACAACCATATATATTCTTCTTCTTCTTCTTCTTCTTTTTCTCCTTCTTCTTCTTGTTGTTGTTGTTGTTGTTGTTGCATCAGATCATCAGTCCATCCATCCACCCATCCATCCATAACATAACATTACATAACATTACATTACGCTACATTACATTACATACATACATACCTTTTTATCCGTCCATATCCCTCTTACCCCCATTAAATCCCCATCAACTCACCGTAAAAGCCCTGTAAATCCCATTCAATCCCCATTTTTCATAGATAAATCACCATAAACTCACCATAAACTCACCATCAACTCACCATTCAATGTCCCTTCTAAAAGTTCTGAGAGGAACCTGTGTCACCCTCCCTTCGAACGAACACCTTAGGACTACACCCCTTCGGGGCCCTTTTCGGTGCCCAAGTCGAAATCCACGGCCGTCGGAGAGAAATCTGATCCTGTCCGTCGGCAAAATCTGTGGAACATTAATCTGGTGGTGACTGGAACATTTTTTTCCATTTAAGATATGGGATAATGGATGGTTAATGGATGGTATAGATGTTTGACAAAATCTGGGACTGGTGGTTTCAAAGATGACTGGATTATGACTTTCCATATTTTTCCATTTCATCAAAAAGGGATGTCATCCGTTTTTCTCATTGACGAAGTCCATGATTTTTCATGGTTTTTTAACCCACCAACCAGTTTTTTTAAATGGAAAATCTATGGACAACGGCGGTTGCACCAAGAAGAAATTGGGATTTCATCGAGAAAAATGGGTGGAATCATGATGGTATCTTTCATGGGAAATGGAACATCCGTGGAATATGTTCATGGAATACCCTCTGGTAATTTAACATAACTATGGAAAGATCCACCATTTTTAATGGGAAAACTCACTATAAATGGTCATTTTCAATAGCTATGTTAGTTTCCAAGAGGGTATTGGTTAGGTAGCATCCGGTGTCATCAAACGTGGCCGCTGGAAAATCATCCAACAAGCCATGGCGGATTTTTCAGCAAGCCATGTTTGATTACAGGAGGGAAACATATGATATATGTAGGTTAATACGGTTAATATAGCATAAATGGGATACTCATCAACACAGTGTATATTAACCTATATCTGGGAGAAGTTTGAGTTTTTTTTTTGTCACGTCGATGGACAGAGATATATGCTACCCAACTGCGAATCGTGAAGTTTGGCCGTTCACATTTTGCAGGATGTGGCCGAACAAATTAGGTTCAGCCCGGAAAAACACTTCGATTTACTGTAGAGGAACCCATAAATCCTCCCAAAGACCAGTGGGTTTGAGAGCCCACGCCATCAAGAAATGGTCTTCCTCGCACATGTTTTTGAAATGAACATCCAGAACATCCAGAGACTTGTTTTTGCAGCAAGGGATTCCATACCATGGGTGCCATGATCCATATTTACCCTCTGGTAAACTAACATAGCTATTGAAAATGGCCATTTATAGTGGATTTACCCATTCATAATAGTGATTTTCCATAGTTACGTTAGTTTACCAGAGGGTACACCCATCGTGTAATTATTATTGGTAGTATATCCATTTTCTATCACCTTTTCTTTCTCAATATATTGCACAATACCATGTATTGTTGTTTTTTGTTCCCAATAGATTTTAAATACCATGACATCATTGTCCTAGGGAAACCTTCCAAGTTGATCGCCGACTGAGGCATTTACTGATAAGGTCATGTACAGTTGTGGCTCTTCAGCCCCGAAGACCTTCAAGCAGAGAAGGCCCCTCTGAGTGGGAGGGGTTGAGTGTGAAATTTAAGTGACCCTGCCCCAAAATTAACATAGACCCTGAACATTGTATATATATATAATGTATATAGCGGTTTAACACATCTTCCAAGCATCCAAAAATGGCAGGGTCATGTTAGTTGGGGATGGGAACAAATTCTGAGATGGAGGTGGAGCTACTTTGGGATATGCTCATGATACCCCACTACAGGCCTTTTGGTGTGGCAGAACAGGTGTTTTGCTGGCTTTTGGGGTATTCACAGCCCTTGCTTTGGCAGTTTTTCCACGAGACGTTTCGGAGATCCGCTTTTTGTTGCTGAAGAGAGAGAGAAAGAGCTTGGCTCCTTCCGAAACTTCAGGGGTAGCCCACTCGCAGGTCCATGCGAAAAAATCATCCGGGAATCAAACATGACAATGGACCGTCCATGAACTCCACCATTTAAAACTGATCTTTCCATTCAAATTCCAATTCATACGGGAAGGGCAATAGATCCAGTGCCGTTTCTGCAGCCATTGAGGCTCCAAACACCGTTGTGCCATGTTGTGCCTAGGGCTTCACCACAGCGGTGCCGATGTTCGCGCTAAAACCAGCAGTGTTGGCCTTTCTCTTGGTGTTTGGCAGTCGAGTTCTGTCGATTTTCCCATGACGATCATGGGGCTTTCCGGTGAACATTTTCCCAACAAAACCAATATCCATTGAAAACAGTGTAGTTGGCTGCGGGGAAGATGAATTATTGACTCAGACTCTACTCACTTAAAAAGTCGCCTGAAAACCGACTCGTCAGATTTCCAGTTCTTTGATTTGCCAGAAATGGGGAGAAAATTCATCAGTTTTCCCCATCCATATCATCCATTGATTCGATCTTTTTCCAGCGCAATCATTGGAAGATCATCCTGTCAGTGGTTGACAGCGCTGTCCACAAGTCTACCTTTGTGGGGTTATCCCATTGAAACACTGCCAGTGGGGTCATCTGCCTGTGGTGTTTTCCTCGACAGTTTTTGGATCGATCTGTGAGACCTCCAAGAATGATCACACAAATATTTTAATGATTTCCCAATCGAACAAAAAATCACCACATCATAATGGATTATAGTTCTAGACTATGAATTAACAGTGATTCCACTATTCCAAATTCTGAAAACCGTGAAGATTATCCTGTGGTGATTTAATAAAGACCGATTCAAGCATGAAAAATATACGGTGGATTTGAGTATCAAACATTGAGATTTTGAGCTTCCTAGAAATTATGCTTCTCTTGCATTGCGAAGGCACTGAACTCCCTGATTTCACAACTATTGCTGGAGGACCATCTACCCTCTGGTAAACTTTCACATAACTATGGAAAATCACCATTTTTAATGGGAAAACTCACTATAAAGGGCCATTTTCAATAGCTATGTTAGTTTACCAGAGGGTATCATTTCCCTCTACATCCATGTATAAATGGTGGCATTTCTTTCTCAAAGTGACTCAGACCTTACTAAAACGGGCCAGCCATGATAGTCGCATGGTCTTTCACCAGCAAAGAGAAGGTTGGGAGTAGTTGCAATTTCACGATAAACCACAATGAACACGTAGGGACATAGGGGTTGGATTTCTTCCACAGTATGATAATTCGAGTATATATATATATGTATATATATATATAATATAACATAGACCCGGGCAAGCCGGCGGCGGAAGTTTCCCAAACATAAATGACCTATAGTTCAAAGACACCCTGTCCCGACCGTGTCCTTCCCTCGACACTCCACACCTCACACT
>Ga0126342_10021603_pt1 | contig 10709 bp, 9 predicted proteins | sample Cyp1metagenome_FD_92528 | JGI IMG/M metagenome (GOLD analysis project Ga0126342, IMG submission 92528) | Coral microbial communities from Lord Howe Island, Old Settlement Bay, Australia - Cyphastrea 1 metagenome | ecosystem: Host-associated > Invertebrates > Cnidaria > Coral ... | reverse complement strand
TTTGGCCTAAAACGGCCGTTTCCCCTTGAGCCCAGAAGGCACTTTTAGTTGCCGGCCCGCAAGCCGCGAAAGTCTTAAAAGCTGGGTCCAAAAGGCTTCGGCCAGGATTTGGCTAAAAACGGCTGTTTCCCCTTGATCCCAGAAGGCCCTTTTAGTTGCCGGCCCGCAAGCCGCGAAAGTCCCACAAGCTGGCTCCAAAAGGCAGACGAGCGTTTCCCCTTGATCCCAGAAGGGAAATCCAATTGCCGGCCCGCAAAGCGCGAAAGTCTAAAATCTGGTGCCAAAAGGGTTCTTGCTAGGCTTTGGCCCAAAATGGCCGTTTCCATTTGATTTCAGACGCGGCTCTGTGTCAAGATGTTTCTGTGTAAAAGCGTCTGTGTGTAAAAGGGTCTGTGTGCAACATTCTGTGTATGCGTAAACGGGTCCGTGTGTAACAAGGTTTGTGTTTTTAAAAGTGTCTGTATGTAAACAGGTCTGTGTGTAAAAGCATTTCTGTGTCAAAATGTTTGTGCTAGCAACCGCCTTTACTTCGAGATACTTCAGCGCAGAGACAAAAAAAACCATGAGCATTGCTTTGGGGGCTGGCTTTCGTCCCCCCCCTTCTCAGGTATGTATGTGTGTATATATATATATATATATTATATACACATAACATAGGCATGTATATTCCTATACCAACTTTCTTTCACTGAAACTGCTAGGAGGCTCGCGGTGAGGCTATGAGACTCTTGGCAGCACCCACAAACGCACAAAAACGTACGAGACGAGACATAGGGCCATAGGGAAACCATGGGAAACGGGATAAACTTGACTTTGGAATAGGTTTCAAATGCTTTGACTAGCACGAGGTCCTGTCAAGACAGAAACTCCAAGTAGCGAATCCTGAATGTTGGCTTGCCAACTGAGGCACGATGTGTCAGCTTCGTGGTTTGGACTTCCCAGACCAAGCGATGCTTACTGAGCTTGAGGCCATCGAGAGAACGTCCGGAGACCAAGGAACAACCAGACATAGCACAGCCTATGGCAGCCTGGAGTCCTGGAGTGGTGCCAGGATGTGCCAAATTAACTTCACTTCTATTTTTCTCATGAAGCCGGCAATAGTTATATATAGTTATCCTGTTATCCTCATCATTCCTCATAATTTATTTCAAATTTCTTGAAGCTGCTTGTCAACTCAGGTTTGAGCTCTCGTTTTATTTTTGCTCTGCAGTCGCTGCGTTGATTGGAATTGACGATTTAATTGCTTTCCCTTTTGGGGTTCTTTTTCCTCCCATCCCGAAAGGGAGTAGTTAAATCCAGAGTTCATCCTAGTTTCAGGAAAACATTGAAAATCTCTCCTTGCGATGAATGATGCTTTCTCCTCTCCCCTCCACGTGTGTTCTTTGCCTGCAGGATAGAGAAAGAAAATAATAAATAAATGGACAAATAAATGAATGGATGATAATGAAGGAACAAATAAACAAGCAAACAAACGAACGAACGAACGAACAAACATATAAGTAAACAATGTATATATATATATATGCATGTGCCTCTTTGCATATGCCTCTTTCAAAGTACATCTTAAATTTCCCATATTATTGAAAACACCTAAGCACAATGCCTGGGTCAGGTATGTCTCTGAGCTGAACTTGCGGGGTCGCGCCTCTTCTTCAGACGGACCTCAGGTGCTTGTGGCTGGGTAGTGGAGCCCCTAAGTTAAATGGAGCTCAATCGGACCATGTGTAACTTGGATGGACATGCTTGGACCATACGGCTGAGTGTAGCTTGGAGTCTCGAGATATTTGAGACGTCTTGAGACATCTCAAGACATTTGTCCTTGAAAAACTTGGGTGAAATTCGTCAATTTGTCCTTGCAGCATGCGCAGGAATGGTGGCAAGAAGAGTTGCCCTTGCTGGAGATCTTGCAGACGCTGTGCTGCAAAGCAAGGGTAAAGGGAGCCACTGCATGGAGAAGTGTATTTCCAGTGTACTTGTTTGTCATTTGCACCAGTTCCAGCCCTTTCTAGTGAAATTGATCCTTTTCTTGTCAAAAGCATTGGCTTTGCCTTTTGTTGTGTGATGGAGTTGCATGGTTTTGAATGACATGGGTGTGCAATCATAGATGAACACATGTAGAGTCGGGAGAGTGCTTACGAATTTCTTGCATTTGACGGCATGGAATACGCCAGGTCACCTGTCCATCTACGCCTTCTACTCGCAGGCTGTGCAGTGAATACATTGCCTGCACTGAGTGGCTACTTGGCCCACTTCATGTCTACTGTGACAACACAGCAAGAGTAGGCAGTATGATGCCTTTGGAGTAGTGCTTCTTTTGGATCTCTCATTTCACCTTTTGTCCCCCCCAAAGTTGCCGCTCTTGTCCTAGCATTACAAATTTAATCAAATTTAGATACCAATGATTTCAAACTTCTCAAGCAAACAACTGGATACAACTGACATTCGACCTTGTCCAGAATCGTCCCGCACAAGGTTCTGAGGCTCAGATGAACTATGCTGGGCAGTACCTGGGTCCCAGCTCAGAGAATGCCTTGTTGATTCATGGTCCACGACCCAAACACTTTGTGAAATCGCCTCACTTGGGACTTCATGAGTCAGGGCACACAAGCATACACAAGCCTTCTTGTAATTTCAACATGATATTGACATATGTGGACACGCCTGTGAACAGACCGGGCACCGCATATATAGTCTATATAGTCTATAGATGTCTATAGTTACTCTAGTCTTCCTGTGAGTTGGCTGAACATGCTGTTGCGCGCAGTTTGCAGCTAGATGCAGCTAGATGCAGAGTGCTAGAGATCCTGCGTAGTTTTTGTCGAGTCAGTTGAGTCAGTTGAGTCAGTTGAGTCAGTTGAGTCACCTGTGTTGCATTTCGCATCTTTCGGCATTTCGCCTCACAGTCCATCCAGTCCATCCTTGAGGATGTTTCGCATGGTTGGCTTCCACTACCAGGATGCGGCTTCCGCAGCTGTGATGATGTACCAATTCTGCACTTGGAGTGTGCAGGCTTGACTAGGCTTGACCCAATGACCCGAGCTTGTTTCGAACACAGCTTAGTTTACAAGTTTTGGACATGCCCGTCTCGAGTCTAGAGTCTTTTTTTGCTTTTAACATTTTCAACATATCTTTCTGCGGCCAACTTAAATGAGCTCTTTTGATCTGTAGCTTGTAGAGGTTGCAAGAACCAAAGCAAACGATAGATCAATCAACATACCGCTTGTACATCAACATATTCGAAGTGAATGCAAACTTGCAGCCTTTTCAGGTATGGGCTAAAATTGGTGCTGGTCTCAGTTGATTTGGAACGAGAAGCATGCGTGCCGCCAATGTGTTGACATGCCATGAGCGGCGATAGGCAATGGCTGCGCCCAGCTTCATGTGGTTGGATGCGGTTGGACGAAGAACACTGCTATCGTATGGCTTGAGGGGGGTGACTTGGCTGTAAATCATCTAGAGTCTTGCGCTCTACTTTTATGATCTTTTGTGCTTTCTTGGGGTCACCAGATGTCACCAGTATCTGTTGTGGACCATTTCACGATGATACAAGTTGAATGATTGACAACAGGAACTTGCTACCAGCTTTGCATTTTAGCTTACTTTAGTTTACTTTAGCTTACTTTAGCTGCTGTAGGTGACAGCCTGCTACGGTCTCTCTGCTATTGGTCTTGCACTTCACAGCTGCTTGGATTCAGCGATGTCCGACTGGAAGCACTTCCTGTTGGCAATGTCAGGCTATGTCGTGTGTATGAATGCGTCGATCGTATTGCAGATGAATCGTTCTACTCTAGGGGAGTTTATTGATGTTTATTGCATGGACCAGACCTTCTATGATATCTTAGTACATCTTAGTACTGTAGCTGGATTTTCACCGAAATTGCATCATTCATCATCCTTGTGGATGCATGCGCTTTGGCCGGCCTGAGGTCCTCACATTTCTGGAGTGGGAATGTTGGCATCACAGGCCGAAGTGCAAGAGGGTTTGTTTCTGTTTCAAAGCGTCGTTTCAAGCCAAGTGACAGTTCATGTATTTTCTGAAACTTTGAGCTGAATTGGCTTGAAGTTGACACTTGTGCAGGCCATATACCAGAGCTGCGTTGGGCCCATTGCATGGATTGTCAGTTCTGAACTCTATCCGTTTCTTGGTAGCAATCCTCGCAAAGATTGGCTGGAGCTTGCTCAACAGAGCCAAAAACACCGGTAGCTGTAGCTCGAATCTTCAAGCTTAAAACTGCAGCAGTGAATGAATGTATCTCATGCTTGGCTAGCAGCTAGGGCCTAGGGCTGCTAAGGTCTGACATGCGGGCGAGAGGTTGTGCCCTGGCTTCGGCCACCTTCTCCATTACAACTTTGCTTTCTGTTCAGTGCCTTGGATGGAGAATAAATTACATAAATATGAATAAATGCATGTATTTCATTTTATTTCATTCATTTCTTATGGAGTTTTTGACATCTTTGACCTTGTGGGTTGCCTACTCAGGTTCCATCCCTTGCTGATTTCTAGGTGCAAGCAGCAGAATGCTCACCACATTAGAACGCCTAAATGCAACTTTGGCAACTTTGGTCCAGTGTTTGTTTCCAGTAATTATTGCTTTGAAGTCGTTTGGCAGGGGACCATTCACCGTCTTCGCAACCTATGCGGCCACTGCACAGGCACAGCACCGGAAACATTTGCAGCTTTGCGGACTTCAATAAACTAAGAGTCTCAGAGCTAAGATGAGTCAAGGTAGATTCAAATTGAGCCAACAGGTTAAAGGTAGAGCGAGGGAAGACTCAGGATGTGTTGTGGATTGTGCCGAAATGAAAGTCTCCCTGATGTGCTGATATGGGATGTGTTGTTGAAAGTTCCGCAGCAAGTGCCGAAAATGTCGGAGTGAGGGGCGCAGACTCAGAAGCGGACCATTCCAGGCTGCCTGGCTGCTGACACGTGTGACCGTCCCCGAAACCAAAGGGAGGTCCTTGGAGGACTGGAAAATGCTTTCAAAACGAGGTTGAGTCTTGGCATGTCTTGGCTTTTGTACATTCTCCGCAGATTTTTTTCCTTTCTGATTCCTTTCTGTTTCCGAGGCCATTGTCTTGGCATGTCAGCCAAAGAAATCAAGTCTTTCCAAACTCAGATTGCATCATAGAAGTGCTCTTCACGAAGCTTTGATATTCTGATATGATCACCGAATAAACTCAATTTTGCAGGAGATCCAAGAAGAAGCTTTCCAAGGTCGCCTTTTCAGGCTGAAATGTGAAACCTGTCCACTGACTAGGCCTGTGGTCCAAGAAACTGTATGGGTAGAGGGTACCAAAAAAAAAACCTGTCCTTCAATTCTGTAAAAAAGGGACTAGCAGAGAGCGATCGCGGTAAGATGATTTGAAGGGTCCTAGTCAGCCCTGGTTGAGATTCGGGGCTCTGTCGCAGGCGGACATCGATAATGGAGGGCCGGTCGCTATTGGGTATTGAGCCAGAGCCAGATGCCGCTGGCTGACCGGCCTTGCATATTTAGCATACAGCAGTGGGGTGTGCCCAAAGAAGACAACCCCAAGATACCTCAAGTTGATTCAAGTTCTAATGTACCCTTTCAGGGTGTTAATGTTGGGGATTCGGTGCGACCCAGTGTGAGGAAGTGGAAACCTCTTGTATTGTGCATGATCGAAGGAAGGCCAAGGCGAATTTAGCAGACACTTGAATATTAACATGATCACTTCCTTGCACAGTGCCGAGCGCTCCTTCCCTGAGAGCGGCAAAGCTTTACCGCAAAAAGAGAGCCTGCTTATCTGTTTTTGATTGTATCTTCATGATCCATTTGCTGCTTCCTTGACAGTTCCCGATCTTTTAGGCACACTTTGGGAACAAGGCGGCATTTCGCGGCTTTACCAGGGAGTGCTGGGAGCCTTACCATATTTGAGTTGGAACAAGACAGGTGTTCAGCAAAGGAGTGCAGTCGCGATTGAGCGCTGCTTGGAGATGTTCCATTTCGTTAGGGGTTCGTTCCTGTTCTCTTGTCGTTTGGCGTCGCTGCTGCTATTTTCGCGTGTAGAGACATGTGCTTCCGGCTACGTGCGTCACAAAGGCAACTTGCAGTTATCCAAGCGCCGCTGTCGCGCTTGGGAGACACAGTCTGGAAGCCCAGGTTCAAGCAATCATAGACTTGCAACTCAACCACAATCTCATGATAGTTGCTGATTGTTGCTGGGAATCTCCTTACCAATCACACCTACTCCTATGCTCACTTTGTGAAGCTGAACCCAACTTGGAGATTTGAACCACGTGTTTGTGACCCAATTCATTGTGTAGTGTAGTTGCCTGTTTGAATCCAGAGTCGCAACATGTCTCAACCCTCCCAAGGCTGCCAATGCTGGAGTGATGCACTTGGATGTCGATGGACTCGATGGACTCGATGGACCGATGTTCTGCAGACGAATCCCGCGACACGTTGGTTCTTTTTGGCTCGATTCGCTCGAGGTTCTGGTCCTCATGGATTTTTATTTTCCGGAAGCACCACTTCCGTTAAAGACAGCAGTGGCCTCTACGGCTGCTCAGCAGAAAAGTCAAAGATGTCAAGCAAAACATGGCTTAATGGCAAAGGGCATCAACGAACAAAAGATGAAGAAGAACGAAGAACATATTCTGATTTATAATATATCCATTGAGACGTGGTGCCCTTCTTTGGAAGAGTAGATGCGGATCAGTTTGAATGAGACTTGTGTGCTCAGGCTGCTGCGAGTTGGCGCATGTTCTTGACTCCCATTGACACATTGAAAACCACCTACCAGGTGCTATTGAGTCAAGCGAATGAGTCAAGTGAGACACATCTTTGGTGGCTTTGATCACATTTGATTTGAAGTCATATTGTACACTTTGCTAGCGAGAGAGGAAATCAAGTTCCATCACACTTAAGGTGCGAGGAGAAAATGGCCTTGAAGTGCTGTTGCGAAGAGTCAAGAAGAATGGTCCGGGCCTCGGGTTGGCCAGATTCCAGCCAAATTTCTTTTTATCAAATCTTTATCACGAAAGCTGGCGGTAGCTAGCTGGAGTTACTCTTGCTTCAGAAAGGGGAGGGGCAGGCCTGAGTCCAACACAGTGATGTTTCTCTCGAACCCCCCTTGCCAGGTCTCTAGGCAATCTGCATTCAGCATATCAAAATCCCATAAAAATCCTATTATTTTCCACGCTCATATGAACCTTAGCCTTCGTTCACCCCGCCTTGGGCCTCAAGTCATCCTTTCAACAAAGCACCGAGCACCTTTGCAGAATGAAGACTCTGTTAAATTGGAAACCAGGAATCAAGCATCCTGCTCTACCTGGCCACAATACTGGTGCTGTAAGGACCTGGAGAGCTCTATGCAGGTGCTATCGCGAACTTCGCAGCCAACTGGGTAGGTGTGGAAACTTGGAAGTTGTGTCTAAGCGGCCGATGCTTCCAGGACTTCTAATCTGAGATGGCAGATACTCGGATGATGGACACAATTGACATTCTGGATTCTGGATGGACTGCGCTTTCAGACTTCGAAGCACCTGCAGACTTGTGCAACGCTCATGAATAGATGAATTGGTGTCAATGCATCTTGACATATCATGACACTATCATCGCAATCTCAATCGAGGTAATTTGTGATAAATTGCAACGTGCCATCCGCAAAGCCTTAAACGGACCACCGCGTTCTTGTGTTTTCCTTCTTGATATTCCAAGTGTGCGACAACCCTTTCACACTGCACCTTGATTTGTCACATGCCTGGCACTTCATCTTTGAAATGCCATCCCATGAATTTTGTTATTAGTTGGCACTCAAGATGTTCAAGATGGTCTCTCAATCGAGGTAATTATCCATACTTTGTGGTCTTCAATGCTTTGGATCAGGCATGGTCGGTCGTTTCCTCAGCTGGATTTGTGTATGTGCTCCCCAGTACTCCCCTGCCATTTGCATTTAGTTTTGCATCTGACCTAACGCCTGCCCTGTCCATGTGGGATCGCAGCCAGTTGAAGCGAGCCACCTAGGCCCCAAGTGATCCGACAATGCGAATTGTCCGCACTGGGGTTATGGGCCCGGACACTTGGAAAACTGGAGCAATTGCACTGCGACAGATGTAGAGAGAGGGTTGGAGTTGGATGATGTTGGATGATGTTGGATGTGTGCTGATTGTGTGCTCATTGTTGCGATCATTTGAACATCGTGCAATGAGAGGAACATAAATCATCATAAATCTAAGTTTGAAACTCTTGAGACTCTTGAGGCCTTGAGCCTTGTAACATCTTGTAACATCTTGTAACATCTTGTAGCACTGTGGTGCAATGTGTTGGAGTTGTTCTGCGCAGTATCATACAGTCTGAGGCATGTGCTCCAGTATCTCCTCTGTGACTTGGTGTCAGAGTGGGGATTTGGTGCCTGGATGTGCCCGGTGAATCGCGGTGACAAGGGTTTTGGCAGCTAGGCCCAGCTAGGCCCAGCTAGGCAAGATGGCATATTATGGCTCTGGGTTTCGGAGATTTCACAACATGTTTTGGCCAAGGGTGACCTGACCTGAGTGCATGTTGCCCGAGGACACCGTCTCCAATTCCTTCCGAGTGCTGAAGACCATCCGCCAAAGCTCCGAGGCGTCAAAGCTTTCTGCAGCTCTGCAGCTGGCAGTAGGGATTTCGATCACTCCATGCTGATCCGAACTGTCGCCATACGGGTAGGTTTTTCGTTTTTCTGATTTTACCCAGACCAACATCATGCCAACATGCAGAGAAACTCTTGTCCTCAACCCCGCACACTGCAGTCCTTGGTTTCTATCTTTTGAACTTGAGTGCTCTGCCATACGCGGATTTCGATTGGGTGCTTATTTGTTTTCACTGGAGGAATCAGAAGGATATTTGGAATCTGCTCAGAGAGTGATTGAACGCCTGGTCCCTAGACAGACTTGAACTTGGGGGCACGGGTAAAGCCCGGAGTGTCGACGTCCTAGAATGTGGTAAAGTTGTTTGCCCTTTTCCAGTGCAGCTGTACGAAGCCCTTTTCAGCTCCGATACCGAAACCTTTAAAACCTTAGCTATTCCTTTCTCCGGAAGAATGGCAGAGCCTTCCAACACATCCAAGTACTTGGCCGAAGCTTGGCTGCAGCTGCCAGGCATTTCTTCACAGATCAGAGACACATATATAGAGTACATGAAATTATATAAATATGTAATATGATATGTATGTGATATATAGTATATATATATATATTATCGAAGGAAGTTTAAAAGTCAATCTTCTGACAATATGGACAGATGGAAAAGCAGAGGTGGTAAGAGTCAGTTAAGAGAAGAGCAGAAGCAAGAAGATCAGAGAAGAGAAAGAGTCAGAAGGAAGAAGATGCAGGCGCGCGAAAAGGTAGAAAAGTCGCGATTCACTGTTTTTCCAATGTTTTGTGGCTCCGGAGGGTCGAAAAGTAGACTCGCTAAAGCGGCGGGCGCGGAGCCATCTCGCCATATGAGAGATGAAAAATTGCGCGCCGGTGTGGCGCGAAGCACATTTCGAAGCCAAAAGTGTTAAAAACTGACGGGTTCGGACCATTTTTGGAAGTTGTGATGTCGAACAAGCGCACGCTGTTGTGGCGCAAAGCGCATTTCCAAGTCAAAATGTACAGAACACCTCATGTTCGGAGCACTTTTGGAAGTTGAGATGTCGAAAAATTGCACGTCGTTGTGGCGCGAAGCACATTTCCAAGTCAAAATGTACAAAGCACACCAGGTTCGGACCACTTTTGGAAGTTGACATGTCGAGAAAGTGCACGCCGTTGTGGCGCGAAGCACATGTCGAAGTCAAAAGTGTTAAAAACTGACGGGTTCGGTTCACTCTTGGACGTTCAGATGTGGTTTTGTCTGGCAAGTGCAAGGAAGGGATTCTGCACCTTGTCAACCGTGAGCAAAACAAGAGGATTTTGTAGCATGTCCAAAAACGATAGCAGGCGTGGGACGTTTCAAGGGGATCTGCAAAGATGCATTTCGCGTGGCAGGCGCAGTACAAGAGACATGTTCATCAGAGATGTCAGGGTGCTGATTCCCCCAGAGAGGTTGCATTTTGGAGCATCAGATCTTCAGGTTTGCTAAGATGATTTTGCATGACAGGTGCAGCACTTCGTATGACCTGGCCTTACTTTTTCGTGGCAGGCGCAGTACTTTAAACAGATGGAATGGAAAAATCGCAAAACGCATTGGTACGAGGCTGTCAGCTCTGCACTCAACTTTCCATTTTTGAAGAAAGTCTCGCAGTATTGCTGCGTTTTTGATGCTGCCAAGGGAAGTCTCGCAAAATTGCTGCGTTTTTTCTGTTGTCAACTTCAACAGTTAAGGAAGTCTCGCAGACTTGCTTCGTTTTTGATGCTGTCAAGTTCAAAAAGTGAGGAATTCTAGCAGAATAGCTTCGTTTTCAAGCTTGCAGATAGACAGATAGATAGATAGATAGATAGGTAGACAGATAGATAGATAGACAGCCAGCTACAACTACAACTATCAGAACGACTACCACTACACTACACTACACTACGCTACGCTACACTACACTACAACTACAACTACAACAACTACTACTACAACAACTACAACTACAACAACTACAACAACTACAGCAACTACAACAACTACAACAACTACAACAACTACAACAACAACAACAACTACAACAACTACAACAACTACAACAACTACAACAACTACAACAACTACAACAACTACAACAACTACAACAACTACAAC
>Ga0126342_10021602_pt1 | contig 10709 bp, 8 predicted proteins | sample Cyp1metagenome_FD_92528 | JGI IMG/M metagenome (GOLD analysis project Ga0126342, IMG submission 92528) | Coral microbial communities from Lord Howe Island, Old Settlement Bay, Australia - Cyphastrea 1 metagenome | ecosystem: Host-associated > Invertebrates > Cnidaria > Coral ... | reverse complement strand
GGTCAACCGGAAATGGGGGTAAAATCCAATACAAACCGCTAAGCAGCTAGCTCTTTTGAACCAACGCTACAGGATAGTACGATGACCTATATGATACATGGTTTTACTGCAGGAGTTTTTACAAAATGTGTATATATATATATGATACCAATATATGATACCACTATGTATATACATATATATATATATATGCATGTATGTATGTGTGTACATATGCGACTTCCTCCATAGACATTTCACGAGTCACGAGCCATGGAAGTTCTGCGGCTTTTTTGGGGAGATCCCGGCCCGCCGGCCCGGGGCCGGCCTTGGGTGCGAAGGCTTCCTCCTCCAGAAACTCATCCCTGACACGATGGGATTACGAAAACCACCGGTGGGAAAGGAGGGTTGAACCATCCTTTCCCAAAAATGCAGGTTAAAATGCTATGGATTGGAAAGATACTACTATTGAAAGGATGAATATGGTTAATTATGATTAGGATATGTTGATTAGGAACAATATTAGGATGATTTAAATCCCCCAATGGTAATTAGGAACAATATGATAATGGGATTTAGATTAAAAAAAGAGATTTACATAGAATATGTAAATATTACATATCCAGTGATAAATCCATTTAAATATTACTATTGAAAGGATGTATGCTATCAGAGGAGATAAAATGCAGACTATTGATGCTAGCATCATGCTATAATAAATGGACAGTAATACTACTATGAATGGGAAAATACGATCATTAAAGCAGAGTAATCACTACTAATGGGATAATCATGATTGGGAATAATATGATAATGGGATACTAATGATTAATTATTATCACAATGATAGTCATATAATGTCACATATAGATGAGATTATGATGATTTATACGATCAACAATAATAACCCCGTTGATAGTAGTGGTTTATAATCCCATTCATGTGGTAAAACCGATGCCATAAACAATCTCATTCATGAACTATTTGTGGGTCATTTTACAACAATCATCCCATTACCAGGGGTATCCCAATAACAGTAACAAACCTCTATATATAGGGGATGGATGGGGTTTAATTGGGTTTACCACAGTCATCATTGGATATGATGATGACACCATGGGACTTTTTGGGTGCTAATGTAGCTGTGGTTCGAAACCATGTTCGTCCCAGGTTCTGTACCCTCCGGTAATTTAACAGTTTGCTATTGAAAATGGCCATAGAAATAGTTGATTTACCTATTAAAAATGGTGGTTTTATGTGGTTTTCCAGTTCGCTATGTGGCTGTTTACCAGAGGGTAATTTGAGGACAATCAACTGTATCTACCGGACACCAGGTGATGCAACGTGTCCCGTCGCTGTCGGCTGTCATCGGAGTGTCTGCATCCCAAATAACGCCGTTCTCGGCTTCTCCAGAAATATGATGAACAGGCAACATCCTCCCAACTTAGAAGATTAAGTTCAACTTAATCCAACTTCATCACGAGATCCTCCCAACTGAATCCAAGACCCAGGTAGAGTCGCAAATTTCAGGTGAGCATTGTTCAAAATCCCTCTGTCATTCCATTATACTGGTTGGTGAATGGGGAGCCCCCGTTCTTGGATCATTATAATAATTTATAATCACTATAATCCCAATGTATTGGGTAGTATAATCCCCTTTTTGGATCATTATAATCATTATAAGCATCAACTAATCATTATAATCACTATAATCACTAATCATTATAATCACTATAATCACTAATCATAATTATAACCATCACTATAAACCCCCAACTAATCATCAACCAACCAGGCTTTAGCACTGCTCCAACGTTTTTTGAAAAAAACCGTCCACCGGGTCCATTTCTTGGGCCGGGTCCCAGGGTGGCCTGTAAAAGGCATCAGACCCGCAACAGCTCCAGCGATCCCCTGTGGACGAGTGACGATGTGAAAAAAATGATGTGTTTTCGTTTCTTTTTCTATGGATTTAATGGGATTTTAATGGGATTTAATGGGGTTTATTGGGATTTTAATCGATTTTTGATGGGATTTAATGGGATTTTAATGGGATTTAATGGGATTTTAATGGATTTATTTAATGGGGTTTACTGGGATTTTAATCGATTTTTGATGGGATTTAATGTGATTTTAATGGGATTTTAATGGGATTTAATGGGATTTTAATGGGATTTAATGGGATTTATTGGGATTTTAATCGATTTTTGATGGGATTTAATGGGATTTTAATGGGATTTAATGGAGTTTATTGGGATGTTAATCGATTTTTGATGGGATTTAATGGGATTTAATAGGATTCTATAGAGATTTCATGGGATGTTAAAGGGATTTTAGGGATTTAATGGGATTTTTGTTAGGTGATTTAGTGGAATTGACCATCTGGTAATCAATCTTATGGCAGTGAGAAATCACCGAACAAACCATGTTAGATGATTAATGTGGGAAGCCAACGTCATAAACCTACCATTTGGGAATGATAATTACCACCCTTATGTGGTGTTTTCAGGAATGGTTTGTGACTGGGTTTACCACATTACTGAAATTGTTGAGGAACACAATACTCTATAGGAGTTTAGTGTGTCTTCTTTTCTTTATGTGAACATGTTCAACAACAAATGTGGAACTTGCATGAACTTGGTGGATTTACCTGATTTTATCAGCGACCATGGGCATTGCATAACAGCAAAGATGGAGCGAAACGGGGAAATCGTCTGGTATCATCGGTCACTTAGCCACTGGTTAACCAACAAGAAAACAGACTTCAACAGCACAAAAGGTGACTTCACCAGCAAGAAAAATGTTCTTATACCAAGACCACAGCGGATTTAGCAATACATAATGGTGTGCTTTTGAACCACCATGAGGACATCTCCAACAATACACATGCTCTAATCACCAATTTATGGGTACAGGTAGGTCAAGTGAATATTCAAGAAACAAAAAAAACATACAATCCTCGGGTTGGATGCAAGAGTATCTTTCCGGATATTCAACAGAACTGTATATGATAACACTAGATGCATATATAGATACGCATGTGCATGTGTAAATATATATATATGTATGTATATATATATATATGTATATATATATATATATATATATGTATGTGTATATATATATATATGTATGTATATATATATATATATATATATATATATATATATATGTATGTGTATATATATACATATGTATGTATATATATATATACATATGTATGTATATATATATATATATACATATGTATGTATATATAGATATATGTATGTATATATAGATATAGATAGAAAACCTGCCTGGCAACTTGCAACCATGGCTTCCTTTACGAGTGGACCCAAGAGTCGAAAAAAACCACAGCTGTAGTCACTCATCAACCATTGTTACAGTCCTCGAAATAAATGAAGCATCTTGACACATACTATATTAAATAATGCAAGAGCATGTTTTTCACATGTCATGATCAGTTGAATACATCGTATGAAAGACAATTTTAATTTTCCTGTACCATCCTATAATATACTGTGTATGAATCCGTGTAAGAATCATGTTTAGAAATCGTGGAGTATGAATTTATCATTAACATTCTGATAATATAGGAATGCTGATATCAAATCCTTTATCATGTATAATAATGTTAAGTTCAAATCATTGACATTATTTTCCCATAATATCCAAAAACATATATGTTCAATTCTGTTTAGATATCCACTATTAATATCTTCATTGAAATATACAGTATGGTGAATCAAACAGATATGTTATATAGTATATGTATCCAGTATATAACCATATATTCTATACTATATCCACTATATATATTATTATATATTCATTATATATCTTTATATATATTCTGTTATAGATTTCACCATGGTGAATCTTCCCATGGCTCCATCCCTCAGTGCCCCCACGGTTCGTCGGACAGTCAAATTCTGCCCGCAGCACACCTGGCGTTGCCCGACGAAACGTGGCCCTCTGCCAACGCCATGGGAGAAAATTCCATCGTTTTGAAGATGGTTTATGTCTAAACATATCGACTACATCTTTATAGCAATTCTAAAAACGGTGAACTCAAGGGATGGTTTATGATTGTTTTACCAACATTCGTGGGAATATCCATAGAATATTGGGATAATATATATATATATCTGGTTGGTGGTTTCAACCCCTCTGAAAAATATGAAAGTCAGTTGGGATGATGAAATTTCCAATGGAAAAATAAAAGCCATGTTCCAAACCACCAACCAGCTAGTCTAATTTGATAGAACCGTATAACATATTCCATGGAAAACTGATGTTTTTCTTAAACTATTCTATGATTTTCCATTTTCTAAATTTATGAAATATAGGACAACATATATAAAAATCATAGAAACATCGTCTATCGATGGATATCATTGTGCCTCATAAATCCTTGGATTTGAGATGATTCGTGCACAACAAAAACATGATTCAACTCCAGGTTGAGCATGTGGATTTTACCGAGCAGCTAAGGATGTACTCCATGTTTCTGAACCATGGACAGAAACTAAGGATTTTCTGAACCATTTACTGGCAGCTAAGGATTCTATCCAAATATATCCAAATATGAGAATCATCTGATAGAAACTGTTGGGATTTTCCAGTGCCGGCGGAAAATGCGAAGCGCAGTCATTACATGGGCAATTGTTGGCCTTTTGCTGATCTCTTTGCCTGAATTGCAGTCTGAATTAACGTCATTTTACTGTGGCTCCCCATTTACATATTATATATAATATATATATATATACTATTATACCGTGATATACATGCTGCATACTGTGTATAAATTCTATAAATACGTAGATACATATATAACATATATAATATAGATATATAATTAATTCTAAACCACATCTGGTGAGGCCAGTCGACTAGGCAGCCAAGGCGCAAATGCAAGGCTTGGCACCTCATGATGGTCGGGATGAGGCTAAGCACTTGGGCACTTGGGCATAGAATGTGTGGGAAACCATCTTTAGATGGAGAGTAATCCGCAAACATTGGTATCTAGATGTGTTTAACCACAAAAAACTTAGAGTGACCAACAAAGATTGTGACTGAATCATCTAAAATAGAGGTCAGAAGTGTTAGATACTGAAAGAGCGTGACCTATGGGCAATTGAACATGGGATATGAATGCTCATACCATATCATGGGATATGTTTTATATGTAACCACTTTGTACCAAGTTGATTAATGATCTTCGTGTAGCAATGGCTTGGAGACCTCCCAGGCTCCCAGGCATTGGATTTTGGGGCCTCTGGTAAACATACAAAAAGCTATGGAAGTTGGCCCATGTTTGATGTTGATCTACCTATTATAAATATGGTAATTTTCCATAGCTATGTGGCTGTTGACCAGAGGGTTGTGAAAATAAGCATGTATCAAGCTTCACATGCAGGATGTCTATGGTGAGGAGACGAGGTCTTTTCGCCCCAAATTGGTACAGAAAGATACCCCCCACTCCAAGTGTTGTGGTACAAGATCCATTTCCCCAAGAAACAGGGTTGCTCCCAACATCCAAGAAATTAGGAACTTGAAAAAAAAGATGCAAACTGCCAAGTTTACGTGTACCAAGTAGTGTACCATTTCTTCCAACCCCCTTGTGGCTATCATTCATTTGTAACAGCTTCAACTTACAGGGATCTCTTTATCACTCAGCTGGCCAGTTAAATCCCAATCTACGATGTGGTGCCCAGCCCACTGATGTTTGTTGGCGCATCATATTTCGAACGTCTAACGACCATTTACTAGATATATCTACATATAGCTACAATAAACCCAACAATTACCCTCCGGTAAACTAACATAACTACGTATGGAAAATCATTTAATGGGTAAATCCACTATAAATGGCCATTTCAATAGCTATGTTAAATTACCAGAGGGTATATTCATAAACTAAACTTCAATGTTGCTCAAATCAGCCAAGTTGGTGGATTGACATTCCCAAAATGAAACCGACCTTTTTGGGCCAGGAAAATGGTGATCGACCTACATCTTACTAGGTTTTGTCCCATATGGAAACTGGTTTATGAACTGGGATGCGAGAAAAACAATAACAAAGGCGGCCTACGGCACCATCCACTTGGCATGTTTGAAGATAGGCTATTTGGGCATTTATAGCCTCGACATTTGGGGACGCTACTTGGAGGTGCAGTGGAACCATAATAAATAACCTAGGGATTATATCCCAACTTGTGAAGATTTTGTACCATAGCCATAGTTATACCTATTTGTTTAAACCCCCAACTGCACCTCCAAGTAAACCCATCTAAACTCTTGCCGTCTGAGAAAGTAGCAGTAGCATCAGTGGAATCAGTCATGGAGAATCATTATACAAATATTGCAAACACACATTATATATGTATATACAAGAATTATAGACATGTAAATACTGCACATACTGGTATATGTATATATTATGGGCGTAACTATCTTGGAACATCAAACTTTTCAAATCAAAGAGAAATTGAACTGGCTGGTTCTAGTTTCCAAGCATTTTTTAAACGTCAGATGCAGCTCTTGGTCCATGTTCAACCATTTCACCATGTTCAACCTCACACCCAGAATTCACATCTATAGTTCATCTTCATTTCTAAGTATCGAAGATGTATGATTCCGAATTCTATGGATCCATATGTCAAGTTGGTATTCCCATTATATCCCGATCTATCGATGGTTTCCTACTATATATTCCCAGTATATACTCTTGACATCATCAATCCCCTATGTTTCCTGGTTGTATTCCTATTTATAGATAATTTCCCATGAGGTTCTCATATATTCATGATATTCCAATTGTGTTCCTATCTATTGATGGTTTCCTACTATAATGTCAACCCTGGATTAATAAACCCCAAACGGCTGTTTAATTGGGAAGCTACCATTTAAATATCAAATGAAATGACTATTGGAGGAGTACCTCCCTAATTAATAAACCATGGTTTTAATTTATCCGGGGCTGACATTAATTTCTAATCCTTTCGATGATCCCATTGCTGCCTGTAACGGACGACTAGGTCCCCCAACCCATTGCGCAGCACCCCAGTGATCACTGGGCACGCTGCCATGGCTCCCTTAACGGCTCCATGACCGGTGCAGCCCGCTGTACAAAGAATTTGACACCTTGGTCCAACACATGTATATATTTGTTTTCATGTACTTACAGATATGTAGTTACATTTATTGATAGATATGTATATATATATACAGTATACATACATTTGTATACATATTAAGAAACTGGTCTTTTTAAGACAAATACTTCGAGCCTGCAGTGTGCTGGCACCTTTCTAGAGTACTTGCGACTCCAATGCCGATGTCCATCTGAAACTGACTGGTGAATATCCACACAGTCTCAAGTCTGGCTTGTTAAGTCCAATGATTGATGACCAGCGATGGCTGATATCCCCAAGTTTTTGGGTTTGATATTCCCAATGATTGAGGATGACTGATGGTTTGATGATCGATGGCTTGTGTTTAGCTCCTTTCTCACATTCTACCAGTAAACAACCATGTTTGAAACCACCAACTAGCAATAATATTGACAATTATTGATTATCATTAACCATTATTTACCATAGGAAACCACCATTATTAACCACCATTATTAACCATGCTACTACAGGCCCTGCAGCAGTCGGGCTTTGCGACCGCCAAACAAAAACTCCCTTGAGCGCGGTCGGTTGCCGAAACAGGTCGCTGAAAATGGCAGTTCAAACTGGGGATTTCATGTGTTAAACAACCACATGTGTGATTCAACAAATTTATAACCAACCAAAATGAGCCTTCAATCCCCTTGAACACCGTTGCGGAACCACAATTTATATCATTGCTAGGCACAGATGGGATCGCTAGGCTCCAGAATCGGGCGCTTCATAGGTGATTTGGAGGACGGAATCTCGCAAAGAACTTGCCAAACTTGTTGTTACTGCAACATGATCCCCGGAAACAACCACTGTTTACATATGTTGATATATGTTTATGCATGTACGTTAAACTTTGTATATAAATGTAATAATGTCTATAGTTCTTTGTATATAACTATGCGATATTGTATGTAATGTTATGTAATGTGATGTAATGTAATGTAATGTATGTGTACGTGTTGACATGTTTATATACGTTTCTATAGGATCATGGCCAATCTGAGGCTGCCAAGGATTAGCCATGATTAGCCACCCAGAGCAGCTGACCATGTGAACATAGGAGGACGAGGTCTTGGGCAAGCCCAGGATGAAAACGACCTGGCAATTTGAAGGAAAGACAGCTCCGAAACGTCGAAGAAATATGATAGAATATATATATAATATAATGGATGATATGTAATGGTTGAGACATGATATAACATGTTGATAATCATGTTTGTATAGTATATAGTATATAGTATATAGTATATAGTATATAGTATATAGTATATAGTACATAGTACATAGTACATAGTATATAGTATATAGTATATAGTATATAGTATATAGTATATAGTATATAGTATATATATAGTATATATATATATATTATATGTACCGCACAGATGCTATATATATAATGGTCAAGATATAATAGTTTATAATGGTTGATCAATATTTAATGGTTGATATGTAAATATATATATAAATATATGTATATACATATGTATGTATATATATACACATATATATATATGCAGGTATATACATCTATATATATATATACACTTTAGGATATATATATATATATACATTATATATTATATTGGCTGATATATAGAACAGTTGCTATACAATGGATGATATATATATATATTATAATGGACGATATGTGATGTTTGATATCTAATGGTTGATAATCATTGATATACTGGTTTTTATAGATTCATATAATATAGATAATGTGAACCCGCAATTTACGAAGCCTTGTTGACTACTTAAGGGTCTCTAAAGTCATCCATTTTGGGGTCATCATCACCTGTGGCATATCTAAACTCATATTCAATGGTCGACTCTGGCCATCTATTTAGGCACTTGAAGTTAAGACAACAGAGCCAAAACTGCAGTCTTGATAAGTCCGAGAATCAGGAGTATTTTCTAATTGTTCTATGTATCCTGAATATTGAGGTACGGTCGACCGCATGGCGCATGGAAGTTTGACGCACGCTATCTTCTGGGAAACTGAGCAGTGCAGGGTCCTTTGTTTGTAGGAGTAGAATCTAGTGAGGCTAAAGCATCAAATAAGCACTCCCACAAAGAAGAACCCATTCGCAAATACGACCAAATAATGGGTAGCAACGGAACTTTGAGAATGTGAAGTTCATGGGGATCCAGCCATCACCGTGTGGTATGCTGAAGGGGAACATCCCAGTGATACCAGTTGTGGTGACTGGTGCCCTAAGGCGATACTGTTATATTACAACTGCTGGAAACACAGGCCTTAAACCGAGGACCCAAACAAGTGAAATGAACACAAAGCACTACTAGTTCATGAGTTCATACTACAGCACCCATGAACACCCCATGTTTGCCTTGTAAATCAAGAACCATATAGATAAATCGTCATGATTTCTCTGATAAATATTCATAAAAACATTATTCTCTCCGATCATCATAGCCTATGGATCCATGGCCACTGTCTGAGAAGGTACTTTTTTAATCCCCTAAACATACCCCAGTCGTACTTCCTGAGAAGGTACGGCCGGATGCATCGGGATGAATAAATCAATATAATTCATATTACCCTCTGGTAAACTAACATAGCTATTGAAAATGGCCCATTTATAGCGGATTTTCCCAGCTAGAAACCTCCATTTATTTTGGTGATTTTCCATGGCTATGTTAAATAACCAGAGGGTAAATCATCCCAAAGTTCACCACCGCAGCCGCGCCGCGAAAAGGCCTCCACCGCGTCCAAATGGAGACCTCTCACCGACTCCTGGGTTGGAAAATGCCCAACTTAGGATTTAGATGACATATTAGATACCCTCTAGTAATTTGTTACATAGCTATTGAAAATTGCCATCTATAGTGGATTTTCCCATTAAAAATGGTGATTTTCCATAGCTATGTTAAATTTCCAGAGGGTATAGAACATAGTTATGGTATGTTCTGGTATTTAGATGATCTGGTAATCAATAGTAATGGACATTTAGATGATATCCATGTCTTATTCAATAACCATCAATGACCATTAAATATACATTACTAGTTTATTCCAGTATTTTTCAGTTTAAATATGTTGTTGCAAAGATATAGGATTATATAAGATGATACAAGATTATATAAGATGATATAAGATGATATAAGATGATATATAATCTTGATATAAAATGATATAGAAATGATATGTGTTTGGAAACTGTAGTATTCCTCAGAGATAAAATATTATATAAGATGATGCTGATATAACAATGTTGCAGACTTGGATCCGGTTGCAATGAGAAAACTCTATTTCCGGATCGGAAACCGTTTACATGAATATCACGGGAACACGAATTGCTGGCTTTCGCAAAGGGTGTGTTGAATTCTGAAGCAGACTGAAGCATCCGTTTTGAGATTGTGCTCATTCTCACCGACGCCCATCTAGGGGAGTCATTAATATCAACAGAAATCGTGTGTGTGTGTGAGCTATTGTCAAGCAACCCATGTAGGTGGCTGGCGGCTGATAGAACGCCGCCAGCTTTCGTGCGTTTTTCTGTCTCGCCTACTTTTTCGCACGCGCTCTTGCTCTGTCGATGG
>Ga0126342_10021601_pt1 | contig 10709 bp, 8 predicted proteins | sample Cyp1metagenome_FD_92528 | JGI IMG/M metagenome (GOLD analysis project Ga0126342, IMG submission 92528) | Coral microbial communities from Lord Howe Island, Old Settlement Bay, Australia - Cyphastrea 1 metagenome | ecosystem: Host-associated > Invertebrates > Cnidaria > Coral ... | reverse complement strand
TACTCCTACTACTCCTACTACTACTACTACTACTCCTACTACTCCTACTACTCCTACTACTCCTACTACTCCTACTACTCCTACTACTCCTACTACTCCTACTCCTACTACTCCTACTCCTACTACTACTATTACTACTACTACTACTACTACTACTACTACTACTACTACTACTACTACTACGACTGCCACTGCCGCTACCACTACCACGACCACTACCACTACCACTACCACTACTACTACTACTGCTACTACTACTACTACTACTACACTACTACTACTACTACTGCTACTGCTACTGCTACTGCTACTGCTACTGCTACTGCTACTGCTACTGCTACTATTACATACTACTACTACTAGTACTAGTACTAGTACTACTAGTACTACTAGTACTACTAGTACTAGTACTAGTACTACTACTACTACTAGTACTAGTACTAGTACTAGTACTACTACTACTACTACTACTACTACTACTCCTACTCCTACTCCTACTCCTGCTACTCCTACTCCTCCAGCTTCAACTCCTGCTCCTGCTCCTCCCCCTGCTCCTTCCACTAATCCTGCTGCTGCTGGTGCTGCATAGCTGCTGGTGCTTTTACTTTTTTTTTTCGGGGGTCCAATACCTTAATTATATCATATTATATCCACCGTCGTGGCCGCAGCGACTTCTGCTGGTTGCAATTGCGTTCTTTAACAGCAATACATGCAACTGCCCAGACCATGGAAAGCCCGGAGCAATCACCAAGGCTATTCGGGCAATAACTGCCGTGTTTTTGAAAGACACATTGGACGCTGCACACAACGCCGCTTGTTTTGAAATTTGAATGGCCGGTTGCCAAGCGCAAAACAGAGGGCCTGGCGACCCCAAAAACTTCATGTTACGTATACTACACATGGGTTCGGTTGCAGTACCTGCTGCCATGATGTTTGATGCGTTTTTTTGCTCCCGGATAAAGACCCAAGGTCCGGGTATTGGAGTGTAACAAGTTTCCGAAGTTGTTCCAAGCCACTACTTCGACTGATGATTGGTTTTGTTTTGCAGAATAATTTTGTTGCGCCTTTTGTTGCCGGAACACGTGGCTGGGTGGAAACATGCCGTGAACCCATATCCTTAAACCACGAATTGAATTTTGCAATTGGACGAACTTCCCAGAAGAACACCTACTATCCAGCTATAGGTTCGTGCCAGAGACTGTTCGCACGAACCTGTGGGACCAGGATGCTGAACATCAACTTGCAGAGGGCTTGAAAAAGAAAGCGCAGTATGTCTCAAAACTAGAGAGGCTTGGCTGCAGGTGGGATTGGCGTTGCTATATGTTCCTTTCGTCAAACACTGTGAGCCAGTTGCTACTTTGTCGAAGAAAATGGTTTGGAAGATAGCACGTTTCGGGGCTTAATTCTTGATTTGTATGATTTCATTAAAACTAATAGGGCAGGGCTGGGCCAGAATTTGCCTGAGGAATTTCTTCCAACAGATCGACCATGGTGGAAACGGTGCCACGGCAAGATAAGAACACCCTTTCATGGCAGAGAAGGCTTTTGGTTTGGCAAGGGTGGGAACCAAGACTTCACCAACATCGTTTTTCCCATGCTTTCACGGCTGCAATCCGGATTAGGACCCGGAAGGCCTGCTGATACAAGTGTTGGAAGAAAGCACTGCGCATGCTCAAAGGCATGCTGAACTCGCTGTTTGCCAATTCCCATTTCCATGTTTGTTCATCATGGCCGATAAGCCTTCCCGCTTGCTTCATTGTGTATATTGTGTGTTGAAACTAGTTTAACTTGAGCTGAGATTCGCATTTTTGCCTTGTGATGTCACCGTTCACCATTGGATTACATATGCGTCGTGGCGTCGTGTGTAAAGTTTAGTCATTAATGTGTTTCATATCTGCAGGCCGGGTTGATTTCAATCACATGTTTTTTGGTTGTAAGGTAAGCGGATGTGTGGTTCTGACTCTTTGTCTCATGTCTTTTGATGGGTCGAAAGCGCTGGGAGCTTTCTTGTCAACGGAACGGACCGGTGTACTGTCAACTCAGGCATGATCACCGAAGAACGGTTGAATGCCATGCTTGAGACACTCAGCTGCCGGGGCAGGGGCTAAGCAGGTTGTTCTTGATGTCATATGCAAGTTCAACACAAAGGACACAACCAAAAGCGGCAAGGTAAAATGCAATGAACGAACAGGAGCGCGAGAGCACGCTGAATGTGACAAGCCACCGCCATCATACCACATACTTTTTAAGTTGCACCAGACTCACCAGCTCCACTTGTGGATGCCCAGTTTTCACGCATAGCTATAAATTAAACACATCTCAGTAGAAGAAGTGTTTGCATGGCTTCTGTTCCTTCAAGCCAAACATTTTCAGATGTCAGGGCTCATGTGCCTGCCACAGCCCGCCCAATGGGTTGTACGCACAATGGGTTATTTTTCGGTAGGTAGCCAAAAAGGATGGAACGCAATGAGCAGCTGAAATGTGGTTTCTTGAAGGGCATCCCAGAGTAGCCAAGATGAATTCACATCCCCTTTTTGTTTTTTCACCCTACCTTGTCCGGCTGCATGCTCAAGGAATCCACGGGTCAAGGCCTACTTCGAGACTTTGGATCTGGCCGTCCACGAAGGTGAATCGCCATGCTTCATCATGTTGCTCTGTTTGGTTGCACTACTGACGGGGATCAGGTTTAGGCATCCCGAAGTTCTGTGGGTTGTTCTGGTCCTTTGTTGTTTTTACATGGCTTTAAAAATCATCACGTCTGAGTGGTTGACGTGCCAAACGAAGACAGCAACACCCCGCGCATGTCCCCAGCTGATGGGCACTACTACGGCGGCATCGTCGTCCAGCAGATCACGGGGCATGACGCCATATATAATTACAACACACCCACCCACCCCAGGGCCACAGTTTGTGGACCACACTCGCTAGCAAAAGCACGGTTTAAGAGCCATTCCTGTCAATGACAGCAGCTGTATGACTGGAGCGTTAAACTCGTAAGAGCACTTTCGATGGCAAGAAGATTGGTTGGAGCACACCCAGATTAATATCCTGGTGCTTTGACTATTTCTTGTGGCTCTGGGGCAGCCCGCGTGCACGAACATTGCCGCGTAGCAAACGGCATGCTTTGATTACTTGAATGAATGGTAGGTAGACCCTATATACTGTCATCAAGCAAATGGCCAAGTAATACAGTGTGTGGACTCGGTTTCGTTCTCAGTCTTTTCACAATACAGATTGCAAAGTATAAGCGCGCAGCTTTGTTTGGTGGGACGCTATTGCGATGATGGGTGCCCGGTATTTGTTGTTGATGATGATTTGAAAGAACATTAAAAGCACATCATCATTCATGCCTGTTCACTGAAAGCATCTCACGCAATTGCCTGCAAACTGTTAATTTCATTCTTTTGCTTGTCTGGCGTTCAGGCACAGCGCTCTTTCACATCCTAGATAACGGAGATGGGGAGGCCCGGGTCTCCGCTACTGCAAGCTTGTGGGCGGAGAACTGAAACTGATGCGGTAGCAAGCTCCCACTGGGCGGAAATGGGTTTGTCTAGCGCATGCATGTAAGAACTGTAAGAGCTTGAAGGTTCAAACATGGTGAGATATTGCGTGATATTGCAAACATACAGTATGTTTCATCAGAACGAGGTGGATGGGCATGCTTTTGCCAGATTCATCTACAATCTACACTTTCTTTGATAGCTATGAATACCTGGATCTTCAACTGGCACTTTTTCTGCTCATATGCAGTTTTTGTTTGAATTTCTGCTCATTCTGACATTTTACGCTCACTTGAACTAAACGTGCGCATGTGTGTCCTGACGGGCGCGTATGTATCCGGATGTATCCGGTATTTACGTTCAATTTCCCAGGAAGATACGATCAGAATTTTGGCTTCAAACCGCACAAAATGGGAAAATGCCAAGGTTGGTGCCCTTGTGCTCATTTGGAGAAAAACAATTCAAAAAGCATAAATCTCTCAAATGAGCTTTCATTAGTGCTGTTTCAAGGATGCAGGCATGCACAATATGTACTGTTCGTTTTTGCTGTATTTGCAATCATGTATCATGTATTTGTGTACATGTGCCCAATATTTTCATATGTGCTGATTACAGTTGGTATTTATACGTGCTGACATTTTAGCTCACCATTCCCCCAGGCGGATGGAACCTTGCTGGCACAAATATCGAACACGTTTGATGTTACAAATATTCAACCCTTGCGTTGTGGAGACATTTTGTTTGCATTATACCTGGAGGTTTAATGGGAGACGTGGGGCAGAAAACAGCATATTTTCAGTCGCATTCGCGCCTACGTAACGGCATTTGATTTGGCATGTGACATGAGAAATGCCAAAACAGAGAAGAATCGCAGCGCACATACACTTGTAGAAATTGAAGTGCGACCAAGGCTTCGCCTGAAAATGCCAAACAGCATATTGAAAGCATTGTGCCCAATATGTGGTGCACATCATCCGATGAGCCGGCAACTGCGACACGGGGCATATTTATATTGAATACCGATTATGATTATGATTATCAAATTATTTTGTGGCTGGTTCTCAGATGGGACAGGCCTCCTGATTGGCATTGGACATGCCGCAGCATATCCGAGATTAGGTGTGTGCGTGTGTAGGTAGGTAAGTAGGTAGGTAAGTAGGTAGGTAAGTAGGTATAGGTAGGTAGGCAAGAAGGGAGGTAGGTAGGTAGGTAGTAGGTAGGTGGTGTGTGTGTGTGTCTGCGAGTGTGTCAAAAACCTGCAGCCGTTCAAATCGCCCGGCCGACGCAATGAAATAAGAGGCGCTTCTGGCCGAAAGTCGAGGAACCCAATCAGTGAAACCTGCGGCCATTCAAACTGTCTGGCTTTTCAATTGTGAAACAATTCAACTTTTTTTAAAAGCAGGGTTCCAACATGTTTACCCTTGTTCCATGTTGTGGCCCCTGGATTGTGTCCCGGCTGTCAATGTCTATGTTGCTGCGCTGTAGCAGGTCACTCTGGAAGAATTCATAGATGGCATTTTAAGATGCAAAGGTCCCGCAAGGGCCATTGACCAGGCGCCTTGGTTCCTTCTGACTTTTTTGTTTTCCGGGTTCAACACCTAGGCTTTCCCAGTCGGGACCACGGTATCCCCGGTTGATTTGTCATTTGACTTCCTTTTGCTTTCTTCTCCCACAAGCCGGAATTACAGCGCAAAATAATCGCACAAAGATGTCATGAATTCAAGTGAGGGCAGCAGTGGTGATTTGTGGCGCATTTTTTCACTGCGTTGGAATTTGACATGGTTCATGAGGTTGAATCCTTGGATTTTGGTTCCCATCTTCCATTTTGAGGATTTGTTCATACTTGTTGCGTAACTCCAAGCTGGACGCGGCCCTTACCACATCAGAAGTTCAAGTTGGTCTCCGCGGACGATGCCCAGGTGGCGATGCAAGCGGATTTGAAAGGATTGGATCAAAAGATCAGCTTGCTCCTATCCTGGGTGCAGGAAGGAAAAGTAACTGGGCACGACCTGAGTCTTTCAAGTTTACAGTCCCCTTCTTTAACACTCTTGGTTTTTTATCAGTTATGAAACTCAGTTATGGAGCACGATTTTTATGGTGTTTTCCTTTGGTGCCTTGCAGGCCACGAACTCTCAACGGCCAGGCAAACTGTTCCACAAAAGCTTCCAAAGAAAGCAAGTAGGTCGTATAATGTTCAGACATCTGCAGGTTTAACCCAATAAACATGTGGGAAAGCCATGTACTTTCACCATCCAATTCCTTCATTGGTTTAATTTCTCTTCATCGGATTTTTTTTGTCACCTGCAGCATTACCTTCATCGGCACACAGGTGAACACCGAGAGCGCCCAGCTCCTTAGAAGGAGGACGGAACGCAGCTTGGCATTTTTTTCCCTTGGGCACCAACGAGGTGTCACAGTGCGATTTTTGTGGGTATATACCTATATGTGCATAGATGGAGAATAAGCAGGTATGAATGGATCAGCAGGGCGGCAGGACAACAAATTTACACGTAGGTATTTGGCAGATTGACACACGCAACTATTGGTTTGTAGACTGGTAGACAGGTAGGTAGATAAAACAAAAAGCAAGTTTAAGTTAGAATGCTTTGGATCAGAATTGACCCGATGGGACTGGATAGGTAGCAAGATACAAAAATAGAAAGATAATCTAGATAATGGACAGGTGGATAGATAGATAGGTAGGTAGGTAGATAGGTAGAAAGATAGGTGGATAGGTAGGTAGGTGGATAGGTGGAGATGTAGACAGGTAGATAGGTAGATAGGTACATTAGATAGGTAGATAGAAAGACAGATGCTGTAGATCGATGGTAGATAAGATAAGGTAAGGGATAGGATAGGGCAGGATGGCTTAGATAGATAGGTTAGATAGTTAGATAGTTAGCTAGTTAGATAGATAGATAGACAGATAAACAGATAGATAGATAGAATAGATTAGAATAGATTAAATTAGATAAGATAATATAAGATTAGATAGAAAGATAGATAGATAGACAGCCAGATTGTTCTTTGAGTACGCAGATAGATTAGATAAATAGACAGATAGATAAGCCTAAAGGGACTAGATAGATAGATAGATAGGATGAGATAAGGTGAGGTAAAAGAAGCAAGATAGATTAGATAGATAGATAGATGGATGGATGGATGGATGGATAGATAGATAGATAGAGATAGATAGAGATAGATAGATAGATAGATCCATCGATCGATCGATCGATTAGATAGATAGAAAAGATAGATAGATAGATGGATGGATAGATAGATAGATTAGATTAGATTAGATTAGATTAGATAGATTAGATTAGATAGATTAGATTAGTTAGATTAGATTAGATTAGATAGATTAGATAGATTAGATAGATTAGATAGATTAGGTAGATAAATAGATAGATAAATAGATAGATAGACAGACAGACAGACAGATAGATAGATAGATAGAGGGATAGAGAGATAGATAGATAGATAGATAGAGAGAGAGAGATAGATAGATAGATAGATAAATAGATAGATTAGATAGATAGAATAGATAGAATAGATAGAATAGAATAGAATAGAATAGAATAGATAGATAAATAGATAGATAGATAGATAGATAAATAGACAGATTAGATAAGATTAGATTAGATTAGATAGATAGATAGGTAGATAGATAGATAGAAAAATATTCGATAGATTCGATAGATTAGATCGATAGGTAGATAGATAGATAGATAGACAGGCAGACGGACAGATAGATAGATTAGATTAGATTAGACTAGATTAGATTAGATTGATAGATAGAAAGATAGAATGATAGATAGATAGATAGAAAGATAGATAGATAGGTGGATAGGTCGATAGGTAGAAAGATATAGATGGATATAGACAGAATTAGACAGATATAGGTAGATTTAGATTGATATAGATAAATACAGGTAGATTGATAGTTAACATACGATAAGATATGATATTTTCAGATAAGATAAGATAGATTAGATTAGATAAGGTTAGAGTCCGATTTGGTTCGAGGGATGGATATTCTAGATGATATATAATATGGAAAGATAAGATAGAATGATAGAATGATTGATAGATAGATAGATAGACAGATAGATAGATAGATAGAATGTTAGATAGACAGATAGATAGATGGATAGATAGATATATAGATCGATCGATAGACATATCAGAAACACATAGATAAGAACAATAGATTTTTTAAAAAAAAACTAGTTATAAGAAATAAAGGTAAGAACGAACCAAAGCAAATATAGACAAGATATACTACAAAACCAAAGTAAATATAAAAATCAGAAACATCAGAACATAAATCAGAAAACATAAGAACATAGATGAGACATATAAATAGATAAAAGATAAAGAGATCGTTCGATAGATTGATTGAAAGATTGTTCGGTTGATTGATTTATTCACTGATTTGATTTGTTTGATTGACTGATTGATTGGTCGACTGATTGATAGACTGATAGGCCGATACATGAATACATTGAACGGTTGATTTTCGATAGGATAGCATAGGCTAGAAAAGGATGATAGGATAGGACAGGTAGGACAGATAGATAGTTAGAGGTAGATAGACAAAGGTAGACAGACAGACCGACGGACTGACCGACCGACAGACAGACAGACAGATAGATAGATAGAGATATAGAGAGACTGGTAGACTAGACAAGCAGACATATAGTTGTAGGTGGATAGATAGCAGATAGAAAGATGTTTATAGGTGGATGGATAGGTAGATATACTGATATTTAGATAGGTCGAACAAGGCAGCCAGGCAGACCCATAGTTTCGGTGCGTGGATCGGCAGCCAAGCAGTTCGGAACGCTGCAAGATCTGGTAGACAGATGGTCGGTAGGCAGGTGGCTCGACAGCTTGTGTAGATGGATTCATTCGGAACCACAAGATAAGTTTGTCGGGTCTACAAATCCAATGCTTGACAGATGTAGTTAAAACGGCAACTTGTATTTTCTGCATGCGACGCGAAGTTTCGAGGTTTCATGACAGCTGACAGCTATGTTTTCCCCTGTTCCTTTTCTCCGTTCCTGTCCTCTTTCCCGGTTTTGCTCCTGTTGGGGTGCTGCCTTGGCATCAGCCCTAAAATTTGCGCGCCTCTGTCCACCAACTTTTGACCTTAGGTTGTACGCCCGTTTGCAGCACCGCGAAAACATATACGATGTATGTCAGTATCTGTCAGTTAAATCTCAATATGTGACATGTGGCTCAGAAAAGTTTGTGGAGATACTCGTAGGATTTGCAAGAATTATGCTGAACATGGTGCGAGTAAGAATCAGCGGATGCATGTTGGTCAGGTCTGTAGCTTTCTGGCGTGCTCCGGAGATGAATCCCACGGCGAGTTTGCCAGCTCTTTGGGGCGCGCCGGGCCCGAGCATATTATGCCAGATAGAACGAAAGAGAAAATATGATAAATTGTCAGACAGGATGCCAAATAAAATGTCAATTTTTTCTTCGACAGGCAACGCCAGACAGAAACCTAGACAGAATGCCAGAAAATATTCTGGACAGAAAATGCCCGACAGAATGCCAGAAAGAATCCCAGAATATGTGTCAGATCGAAAATGCAAAAAACATGCCCGATGGAAGGCAACATATTTGTCACACAGCAAGTAACAGATAGAATGCCGCATGGAACATTAATATTTTTATCCTGCGCAATGCGAGGAAAAATGCCAGATCGAATTTCGATCATGATGGAATGTCAGAATATATATGCCACGGTGGGTTTCACTCGAAGAAAGCAATCTAGTGGTTTGAAACCACCAGAATCAACCCACCAAAGTAATTACGAGGCTGATGTGATAAAATCCATCAGCACACCATCCCCATTTACCCAGAAGTAGGCGGATTTTTGTTAAAATTTATTGTGACCCTATCCAGCTAGCAATACTAACCCGAAATGTGAGTCAACCTATATCCGGAAGTACTTGTAGTAGGAAACTTGCATGACACTGCGCGATCCGAATCACAAGAACATACTATACTCATATGTGTTGTTGATTGGGACTCGAGATTCTAGACGGGTCAAAAAGACTGGCACCTCAACAAAAACATACAAAAACGCATTTTTACCAAGAGGCAAACAAAAATCATATGCTTTTGGTTTTCGATTGTTTTTGGGGGTTTCATACCCGGTTTCGGGCATGCCAACCGAAGCCCAGGTAAGGGAACGCTCACGAAGGATTTGAAAGTTTTCCGCAACCCGGCTGCAAGGTTGCAGCACAATTGCCGGAAAATTGTGCCAAGATTTGGACGTCACAACGTGCTTGGTACCTGCAAATCGGGGATTTACCCCGAGTTGTAGCCATTTAAATGTTTGTGGTGCCTTATTTTCGGGCAAACCCAAATTGAAGCGTTTTTTTAACTAATTAAATCATGATCCCATAGCCTTGCTGTGTTAGTTTTTGTTGTTTGCGTCAACGTCCATGGCCGTTCGTCACACACTTCACACGGCCCATGCGCGCTCAACATGTTGAAAAGTGATGTAAAGGCAGATAACCTCGAGTGTTGGAGATCCGTGCAGTTTGTAGCGATGTTGATCGATAGGGTGTAATCCTGCATTGGCTTGATTTTCATCGTTTGGTCTAAAATGTTTTTTTAACAATCAGTACCAACATCGATTCTTCCCATATATTCAACACCTTCTTGAAAGAAAGAAATCATGGTAGCAAGTGTTCGGTCAATAAATAATGTTTTGTCAATGGCCGTTTCAGGAACCTAAATTGGAGGTACCTACAATATATAAGGCCTATATAAGGCCTATGTAAGGCTTATGTAAGGGAATATCACCACAAAATATAGCCTTATATGGTACAGTACCTTCATTTTAGGATCCTGGAATTCCCATTGATTATGGTCGTATACGAGGAAATTGAATATGATCGAGGAAGGGGTTCCCTAGTTCCAACAGTGTGCTTCACCATTTTCATTGGTTGAATTATATATTTTCACTTCCAATGGCATTCCGCATATGTCTGTTGTTGGAACCCACCTATCCATACCAAGGATCGGTGAGGGTTTGGATCGGTAGGGTTTCCATGTTATATGTTTGATTTAAAAATGTTTTAAATGCTTAAATATGTCCAAAAATGATAAAAATGAATAAAAATGATAAAACATGTCCAAAAATGATAAAAATGAATAAAAATAATAAAACATGATAAGATATGATTT
>Ga0126342_10021600_pt1 | contig 10709 bp, 9 predicted proteins | sample Cyp1metagenome_FD_92528 | JGI IMG/M metagenome (GOLD analysis project Ga0126342, IMG submission 92528) | Coral microbial communities from Lord Howe Island, Old Settlement Bay, Australia - Cyphastrea 1 metagenome | ecosystem: Host-associated > Invertebrates > Cnidaria > Coral ... | reverse complement strand
GTGATTGCGCCGTCCTTGCCCGTGCAGAATTTCCATTGCGCCGTTTTTGTGGAATTGCGCCATGTTTTCTACATTGCGCCATTCTTGTGGACTTGCGCCTGATTTTTTTGTAGGTTGGGAATGTGCCCGAAATTTTGGATACATGAGTCTCTAGGTATGTAAATATATAAATATATATATACAAATAATTATTATACGTATATACATATAATTATATACAATTAGATTCCCATGAAATGGATTGAACTGGTTGTTTTTCCCGTTAACCCCCCATTAAACGCATGAAACCACCATCAACCCCCCATCGAGTCCCACTTAAACCCCATCAAACCCCCATGAGATTACCACTTTTTTGCACTGCTTGATCCACATCCAAAAACCTCGGCCACGACCCGGTGCTCCCAGGGCTGCCAGGTTGCAGGGTCAACAAGTTGGCCACCAGCTGTTCGCTGCCCTCCGTCACCAGCTTTTCCGCGCCTGCGCTCGGTCAATACCCGACCCCACGGGGCCACGAGATGTCGGCACCATTGGAAGCCAAGAAAAAAGATGGGTTGAAGCAACGAAAACATGGATTTCACAGATTTGAAGTTTTAAGTTTTAAGAAACATTTCGGATCAAATGTTGGTTTGCAATAGAGAAGTCGATTTATTTCGCCATTTTCGCCTATAACTAGAACAACTCGCATTTATGATGGTTATATCTGTGGTTGGACCGGTGAACACAATCCAACAAACATAGCTTGGGGACTTGGGGGGGCCCAACATTTGTACTCAATGGTGGGGTTCCATGTGTTTTTCCTTTTGGGTACACCCACAAACAATTTATATACATTTATGGGAATGAATATATATATATATATATATATATATATTATATATAATGCAAGATAGATAAGGCACCTATATAACAACATGGTTTAAACAAAGTATTCATGGAATCTCCCACTGAGACCCTCCAAGCGCACATAAAAAAATGCGCTCAAAAGTATTCAAAAGTCTGAAAATCATGAGTGTATTAGATTGCCTCATTTTTCTAGGTATCTGGGGGGTCTAAGTACATCTTTTTCCACTCCAGGGCGCCGTCGACTCACGCCTGGACATTCCGCTTCCAGGCTGTTCCTCAAGTTCTGGAAGAACACTGAGCCCAGGGGCAGACCCAAAGATGTGGCAACCTCGCGGCAAACCTGGGCGCTGCCATAAGAAGACACCAAGGACTATAGATGATGAGATGCACAATGTGCTCTTTCTGGCGACCGAAATCCCCACTTGGATCATATGCGGTTTTGTCCAAAAAATGGGGTGGATACCCCTTTTCTATCTGGCAATTTCGGATAATTTCGGGGTATAACTTATAATGCATGTTTGGATGTTTTTGGGCTGACCCATTTGGATATTCCGTGAATTTCAATGATATGCAGTCTGAGGTGAAGCGACGCTCGCGTTGATGATCGGCCCATGCACAGGAAGCATCTAGGAACCCGGACAGCTGTGTGGAATAAACTGCACCACTAACAACGTGTCATAACTCGTCACGTACTATGTGGGCATGGTCACGGTCATAGGATAGCGCAGGTCAAAATGTATCAAAACTGTGAGAATTGAGAATTCCCAAGGGTTCAAGAATAGAACATACTAAGCCCATCTAAACCTACAATTCAACTGCACGCCTCCCACAAACGTCCCCCAACAAAAAAGTCGTCTCTCCAAGAAGCAGCTGAGCTGTGCCCAAACCACAGCAGTAGTATCTTCCAGTCCACCCCTCGCGCTGCTTGCAGCAGTTGCCAGACCTGTCGTTCAAGGCCCGGGACGTCGGGGCTTCCGGAGTCCACCACGACGCATGCCACGTGGCACCGGGGATGCAGAAGGCGTGCAGGGCCCAGATCGGGCAAGGAGATCTGCGGTGATGGGAGTCGGAGTGGAGGAAGGTGTCCTGAAGCTCACCATTGGCGCCGCTTAAGGTGTAAAATTGGCACAAAAACGCGCGAAGACTTCCCCATGCGCAACCCCCAGCGTTCAACATGGACCCCAACAAGTTGTCCCAATTGCCATCTTCCAAGCCAAGTTTTGGCTTCTGAAGGTTCATCCAGGAGGCCGTGCTTCACTCGCTCATTCAAAAATCGCTGCCGCTGTCGAAATCCCAGCTTCAGAGTCCGCAGCTGCACATCATGATCAGCAGACCAACAGGCTTGCACGTCTGAGTCCTTTGGCATTGCGGTTCCACCAGGGCTGTGTTCCCAGTGATCGTTTGTGCATGGCAAACATGGTGATTTCACCCATAACATAAATCGACAATCCAGGTCGCTCACCAAAACCACTGAAGGAGAAAAAACATGAAAAAACAACAGCAAACCAGATCACCCCTTGGCAAGTTCACCTATGTTCACCTAGCAATCCAACATTTATGCCCTCCAAAAAACAGGCGTAGCTGAGTATCCCTCCCAAAAGGGAACTTAAAGCCATATCAAGCCGAGTCAAGGTGCTAGGAGCTGGCACGGCGCACTGTAGAAGAGACAGGATCTGTCCTGAAATTGGGGCCATGTCCTCATGAAAACCTGGGCAAATTGTGAGAATTCCTGGAGCTGGCATCTATCTTGGGATGGTTCCCAAGAAACCATCAATAATAAAGTAAATTGGGCCAGTGAGGTATGATGGTATCATTTTCCCACATGAAATGCACAAACGCCGAGTTGAATGACGGGAATGGTCATCCTGTCCTCCAACTTTCCTGTAGCTCACAGCCCAAAAACATCAGACAACAACTGGCCGACTGCCGAGCGTCAGCACATCTGAAAGCACGAAGATCGCCGCGTTTCCTGGTCTACCAACTTGACTGTGGCCATGTGCATCATGCATCTGTTGCCAAAGCAAAATGGGAATGGCGAAAGAATCAGAAAGAACAATGTGCGTTGAAAATGGCAACGGCGCATGAGATGGATTGAAACGGCTTGAGATGGCAGGATGCCCCTTCACTTTTGTGGTTCACAACCCGTTGCTACAACCGAAGGTGGTTGCCTCCCAGCCCCTTTTCAGCAAAAAAGACTTTCAATGGACGGCCGTTTTGAGACAAGGTGCTGTACTTCCGCCATTTGTGCATCAAGTTGCCTGCAGATTCCAATGTAGATGAATGGCAAGTGTGTATTTCCCTAGAATTATGCCAACGCCAGTGACTCAAACCGAACAACATATGGAGGTTTCCTAAAAGTTTGGTACCCCGAAATCATACAAATTTCGACCATGTTCGTAGTGAAACTACCGTGCTTTCGGTGATTCCCATCCGCAGGATGGCCCTACCTGTGCAAAGGGAATGTATGTTGTAGCAGCCGTTGGGCCCCAGAGCGACGGATCAAATACGCGAAGGTGCCAAAGGGACCATGATCTACAGAAGAACTCAGCTGTCACTGGAGATGCCGATGATGCAAATATCCAATCCAAACCAGAAATCAGCTCTCTCTCATTTCCAGAAAAACATGTGATTGAATCCATTTGGAGAAGGTTTTTTTTCTTCCACATTATCATTTTTCGGAATTTTGATGGTATTCCACTGGCAGGGATGTAGTGGACGACCATAGGTGAGGCATCCTGGGTAGAGCCTGAGTTCCTTGAACTCATAACGTTAGTAAAGCAATAGTAGACTTAGTAGACCATCCCCAATTTTACCACAAATGGGCTAAACCATCACAGTATGTTGGTTTATTTTTGCTTTACTTACATTGTTACAAGGGAAACATAAGATCTTCTCTGTACATGGGCTCTTTCAGGTCGGGTTTTCTGCGGCCAGGAACACATCTTCCAATTCCACCGCTGCCTCGAGGCAGTCGACATCTCCCAGCGCTCCTACCGCCAAGTGCAGCACGGATTGGCCATGCCAACCCAAATAGCAAAGATGCCATCCGTCAGGAAGTTTGGAGATCACTTGGTGGATCTTGGCATCCAAATCCTCTGAAACCCACAGGATGTCATCCTCAGCAGGAAGGATATGGCTAAAAAAATGAGGGGAAAGGGGCATGGGAAAGACTTTGGAAAAACAAGTTTTGGTTGTGGCTGGATGCATACGGCTTCAATTTGGTTGAGGGGCTGTTGGATGGTCTGGATCGGCAAACTCCACTGAGTTGGAATTTACAGCTCAATCTGGCCTGTAATGAGGCGGTTGTAGCATCTTCCTTCTCAAAATGGCGGATAGAACAAGGTGGTACCTCTGTTGCAACTTTGCAGATGCTTGGGCTGCACTTCAAATTCTACTGAAACAAGGAGGAGAAAACTTCTGAAAAAGGACCCTATAAGTTAATTACATTCAATCCCGAGCCTCGAGATCATGTTGCATGGCTTCCCCTATGAACTACAATATCTGGTGAGATTCTTTGGGGCTGAAAATGGCATCGGCTCTTGCGGCGGAGCATCTTCAAGTACCAGCCAACAATCTTCAGCACCTCCCTCATGCAGCAAATTCTGCCAGATGGCCCGATGGGACAGGGCACACCCAACCGCCCCCGGCGTCATGTGAAGCCAGTCGTAGTTCCACCAAATCGACGTACCTTCACGAATGTCATGACTCATGAAGGAGATTCAAAAATACAAGAACTAAGACAAACCGATCCCGTGACACTCCAACGCCAAAATTCTCAGCAGAATCAAAAATCACAAATGACATCATATAAGTTGCAAATTTGACAACTATAACACTATGACTGTCGAAGGGGGGAGTTCAGACTTTCGCGATTCAATCAGAATCAGATCAATGCAAATATATTTTCAATTCCATACAATTCCTTTCAAATAAAATATAGTGTAATACAAGACTATATAGTTTGATACTATATAATATAATATAATAGATTATACTATAATACAGTATAATGTAAAACAATAAACTAAAAAATAATAACACATAATGTAACATAGTATACTTAATAGATTATAATATGAGATTTAGAAATAGTATAACATAATATAATATAATACAATATAATATAATGTAAAATAATAGATTATAATATTATATATATATATACATATATGTGTGGTATGTATGGTATGCGTGGTATGTGTGGTTGATGATTGTTTCGATCTCCATTCCGCCCCGCAGCCCACGCCACCCTCCAAGCATCCAAATCGTGGGAGATTCGGATCTTGACCTTGCTGAACCAGGCGATCAAAAAAATGGAAGTTATACCCTCTGGTCCTCTGGTTATGTCAAAATAGCTATTGAACATGGCCATAGAAATAGTGGAATTACCCATTGAAAATGGTGATTTTCCATAGTTAAGTTATGTTCATTTACCAGAGGGTATATTAACCAGTCTATCCATCTGTGGGAGGTACTGTGTCTTGGTTATTTCTCTTAGAATATGGCTCTTTCTCCCTCTCTCTCTCTCTCTAAATTATAAGAATGATTACACATAATGGGCACGGGTCAAAATTTAGGACGCCTCGGCCTGCATTCAAACGTACACACTCCTTGAATCTCAATCTATCATGGATGCCCAAACATTGGAACTGGAAAATGATTCAACAAAATTCGACCATTTCCGACCCATCCCACTCAACAAAATCTATATGACCATCAATGATCATCATCCCAGGTAGGCATCAAACCACCAGTATCCTCATTAAATCCCCATGATGTCCCCATTTGAAATGTTGCTGCTCCATCTGCCTACAAGGCGGTGGTCCCTAGTTCTTAAGTTAATTAAGTTATAACCCCAACTAGTTCAATATATCTACAATAAAACATTAAAAAAAAAAAACATACTTCCTATAGTTATTGGAGGTGTGTTCACCAACTTAACCAAAACAAACTAAACCACCATCACCTGGTAGGCAGGAACGTGAACAACGTCACCGGCTCTGCCGCGGAACTGTGGCAGTTGCTGAGCAGTTCCGGCCCCAGCTTCTCACACGCCAAGTCCTGTCCACGGGTCGCGGGCCACCACCTCAGGCACTCCGGTAAACTAACAGTTTGCTAGTGAAAATGGCCATAGAAATCGTTGATGTAAACATGAAAGATTGTGATTTTCCATAGTTATGTTAGTTCACTGGAGGGTAAACTACAAAAGTTGATGTTCAATGGAAGATCTGGGCCAACATGTTGATCATGTTCAATGTTCTGTCTGACTTTTTTGAATGGTCTATTTTGAAATTTCAGGGAACATTTAAAAATTTACGGGAAATGATGCCAGCCAAATCTTGGGGGGTTCCGCTCAAAATTTTCATGAAACCTATTCTGGGATTCACGTGTTTGTTTCGAATATACATGCCGATACATCCGATATTGTTTCTCTCCATCCACATCATGAAACATCCCTGTTACTTGCATTTGCAATACACCCCAAATGGCATTGGACTGTTGTGCTATACTATCAGTGCTAATTAAGCTGGTACTAACCCAGCTCTAAAATGTTGTGAGCAAGTCAGCTGTATAAACAATCCTTAACTATTTGGTTACTGGATTTGTCACATTATACCTTTGGGGTGCAGTTCCAGTTATAAGTTGATATAAAACCATATATATATAGATATACACATAAAGGATTATATAGGTATAGGCTCTAGGCTACAGGGGGTTATGCGAAGATGCCGGCTGCCGACACATGGAGGCTTTCACCATAGTGATATCATTAGGGCCAGCAGGGCCTGGAACCTCCACAAGCATCGCGCCCTGGCGGCCCTGGCACTGCAACTTGGCAGCGATCTCTGTCAGAAGCACCTGGCACCGTTGACGTCGATCTTGCCGCTCATCCAAGGAGATCAGCAAGGCTCTGGAGTAGCTCATGGCAGGCGCTAGGACCGCTAGGAAACTCACCACCAACTTCTTGTTCCGTCTGGGAAATGATAATGTCGTGGTTAATCATAATCTTCCCTACTAAACTTGCCGCATTTTGAAACACACCCAATGGTTGAACGGTTGTGTTGATAAGGGTAATTCCCCAGGTCAACCCCCCTACCAATTGATGCCTTATGTCTTGGGTTTACCCTTAGACTTTTATGACAAATTGGAGGGGTTTGCCTTTTGAATATGGCTGGTGCATCAAAACCCTGGAACATCTTGTTGTGCCAACATAGTTTGCGGATCTCCATCCAATCATACCTATTCATTTGGAGACCTCGGCGGCCTGGGATCTTTAAAGGAAAAAAACACACTGGAGCAACCACAGCAGGTCCCTGAGCGATATGCCGCAACATGCAGGACGTGATGCATCATTGTGATTCCATGTGCCTGAGGTTCAAATAGATGTTGTCAATAAAAAGATAAACGCATACGTGTATAAATTGTTGTCTTCCCTCCGGTCCACGGTATGCATATACACTGCATACATAAGTCACACTTATTAAACTGCATATACTCATATATAGACATTTAAGTAACATATATTATTATGTGCGTATCTCTTACCTTACACATATGTATTATATATATAACTAAAATTACATATGTAATCACACATGTCTCCCTATGTATATACATATGAATGTAAAAGTAAAATAAAATGATTCATTATATATAATGATATATATATATAGATATGCACGGTGAGGCCACCCAGTTATGTTTGTTGGTTTATTTGGTTTATAAATTTAATAAACCCAGTAACTAGTTCGATCTATCTTCCATTAAACAAAATAGTTAAACATACATTTTTGTTCAGATATATCTCTACCATAAACGATAGATATAAAGATACTTATCTATAGTTATATCTATAGGAACGCCACAGTTAAATCATAGTGATAGACTATGCTAGATCATGTTTCTCCATGTTTTCCTAGGATTTGTCATACATTTCCTTGTAATAGGGACCTAGACCATAGTTTCCTGGTCATTAACAATAATTAATTAATTACTAATCACCTACAGTAAGATACATCAATATCATCATTATTCTATGTATATATATATATAAAAATATTCTATACAGAAAAATAATACATCATTTGATAAGTATATACATGTATATACTAGTATTACAGTAAAAATCTAACGATATTATACAGTAAGATACATTAATATACTACGATTATTCTGCCCCTCAGCTCCGCGCCCAGGTCTCTTGATGCTCCGCCAGTTGTAGCAGCTCTGTGCTTTCGTTCACAGCCAGCAGCTGCCGGAGATGCGGCACGTCGCGCGGCGGCACCTGGCCGTTTTGGACTGAGGGGCTTTCAAGCGATTACCCGGAAAATGTTCCAGGAAACCATGGTTTTTGATGGGCAAACCATGGTTTCTACGCAAACCATGGTTTTTACTGGATAAACCATGGTTTTTGATGGGTAAACGATGGCTTTTGATGGGCAAACCACTAATCAGAATGGATGTTTAATGGAATATTTTTGGGAAACCGGTAAACCACTGCTACATAAAACAAATGGAAACCTGGACATCATGGGAAAAATATCCTAGAACTACCATTCTGCAATTTCTGTTCAATCCACTATTGGGGGAACTTTGCCAGTTTTTTTTTTTTGTGTGTGTGTGGCTAAGCCACGAATAGATGCGAACATCTATATGGGAAACCATGCTGAGTTTAGCTTCAAATCAACTGAGGTTGTCATTTTCAAGGGATCGACCAATACGGTAAGATTTCAACACATTTCGCCAAGAATGTATATATATATATTTGTATATATATAGTATATTATGAGATTAACATTTTGGGAATATGTGTATATATACACGGTATACGGCAAATGCCTGGGCTTTGCCCCGAACCGCAACGACGACCGGCAACGCATCATCATGATAATAATAACAATAATAATAACAATAATCATCATCATCATCATCATCATCTTAGTTGATCTTCCCAACTGAATATAGAGTTTAACGGGGGTGATGTTTTAATATTCCCTAATACCTTTGTTGATCTTCCCACTTGAAGGTAAAGTTTAACGGGGGTGGGACATTAATATTTCCTAATAATACCTTTGTTGATCTTCCCAATTGAATGTAAAGCTGAGCGCGGGACGGACTTTAATATTCCCTAATACCCTCGTTGGTCTTCCCAATTGATTGTAAAGTTGCAACAAAATTTGATTGGGAATGGGAACCCTCTACGCTGCAACGCTGGGGCAAAGCCCAGGCGTTGCGAGTATATATATATATATATCAATATATATATATATACACATATATATGTATAGGTTTTTGGACTCATGATAGATGGAATGCCTTGGAACAATTGAGATGGATAGATTGAAATGATTTCCTTTGGAAAACAGTGATTTGCATTGATTTTCCATATCCATGTGATATGGACAACATATCAAAAAAACCAAACATGAAACATAGGATTTGGACATATGAGGGTTTCTTAAGTCATGGGGCTCCCCAAAATCATCCGGTTCAAAATTGATCACTTTTAAGTATCGGGAAACAAACTTGTTTGGGGTGCACCATTTGGGAAACACCTAAATCATAACTGCTTAAACCAAATTAGCATGTCTTTGGCCATGTTTGACCATTGGACCATAGATTATTTTTGAGCAACAAAATGAATCTAAATCGTAAAACATATGTTCAAAACTTCAAATCCAATGGACACAAGACACATCTGTCTGGATTTTCGCCATTGATTCTCGCTATAACCACGAGGATTCCGTGGAAATACAACCGGTGACCTGGGAAACCACGGCATCGGGGCGACAGCGCGTCCAACAGCTCCTTGGATCATCAAATGGCTATGGCACAACATTGGAGTGCCAATGGGCCAAATTCATCTTTTAGTGTTTAAATGTGCTTAAGTAATTACAGCATCAATTTGGTTTGTTGATCATTGTGGGCCTTACTGTACCCAGTGGTTGCTTCTTGTCTGCCACCTTTTCAGCCGTTACTACCTAGCCTTCCTACTGGCCCAATGAAAATGGATAAAGTAAAGGCTTCATAGAGGCTACAAGAAGCAAACAAAACACCTTAACGCCTTTGATATCAACCCGATATAGTTTCCCGAGAAACACCTTTTGACATTGCATTCCTTGATGTTTTGCCGGTGGAACACTTCAAATAGTTTGCCCGTCATTCGGTGAGGCTCACGCAGGCTTCACAGACACCCGGTGGTGTGGGACCGTCAGCCACATTCACCACCACCTGTCGCAGCGCTCGAGACGAACATTCGTTTGAATGGTGGAGGCTCATTCCTCTTAAAGCTGGCAACCTCTCAGAAAGGAGCAACAAATGATACGTTCTTCCATCTCAAGACAGAAAATGAAGGTCTTAAGTCCGTCAGGGAGGGAGGGTTAGGCTTGTGAGGGTCGAGAGAAATCCTCATCCAAAATCAAGCTGCTGCCCCAACCCTTTGCCCCTGGCACCCTGTTGGCCCGGAACCTGAAGGTCAGAGATGTTCCTGTGCCATGCGGTGGATCAGAATCTACGCCTATCTGGGGAAAATATGCCAATTGATTTTGGTCACATTTTAAATTCTGTATCAAAGTCATCATTCAGATCGTACTTTGGCAAGGCATGATCCGAGAATGGTTGCATATATTTATATATATATGTGTGTGTGCATGTGTATTATATGATTGCAATTATTATCCTCTCAAGTTGCTTCAACCCCCCTTGGGGACCATTTTAGAACCCAAATATGGGTTCTAAAATGAAATCTACAAGGGGGGTCTTAGAACCTAAAATTGTTGGCCACTATTCCGTTTTTGGGTTCTAAAATGGGTTCTGAAATGGTATCTTCCACCCTTAAAAAAATCATTAAAAATCATCCAAAACTT
>Ga0126342_10021599_pt1 | contig 10710 bp, 7 predicted proteins | sample Cyp1metagenome_FD_92528 | JGI IMG/M metagenome (GOLD analysis project Ga0126342, IMG submission 92528) | Coral microbial communities from Lord Howe Island, Old Settlement Bay, Australia - Cyphastrea 1 metagenome | ecosystem: Host-associated > Invertebrates > Cnidaria > Coral ... | reverse complement strand
TTGGTATGATCCTGATTAATTAATCTGGATTCGTAACGTCCTACATCATGACTCCGGCTAGTTCCGGCCTTCTTGTCTCCAAATTTGGAAAATCAGATGCTCGGAGACTTGGGCATGGGTTGAAGGCAATTTTGTAGTTCATCTATTTCCACCTACTGTATATAGTTTTCTGCAGAATTTGGCACTGTTCAAAAACCATGCCGCAACAATGGAAACAAAATAAAGCAGACAAAGTGCACTTAGGACATGGGCCATGGGTTCGGCATTTTTTTACATACAATACAATCTTCCAATATCTGTGATCCCAAGTCTTATTTTTCAAAGAAGGTGATATTCCTTACAGAAAGTGTGGCCTGACTTTGTGCATTCCCTTTGAAAGATTGTAATATCTTTGAAAAGAGTGCAGTAATGGTCTGAAATAGACCTTCAATGCGCACACAATTTCATAAAAGTATGGCGCCTTCTGCTAACAGATCCCAACACCATTTCAAATTAAGGTCATTATATATAAATATATATATGTTTAAAAATGCACACACACACATATATATATATATACCATGGTGTTCTTTTGTGATCATGGCATTCTTTGAAGTGAATGTTTATAACATTTATAACTATCTGGAATATGTTCCTTCAAGAAAGTGCATCATCATCTCTTTGAAAAGGGTGCAAGATTTCCTCAGACATCAAAACATAATTCCAAATTTCAAGATGGAATTATTTTGTGTTTATAGTGTTCCTTTTGTCAAAAGAGCATGATATTCCTTGAAAAAAGTGTGAACGTGTGTAAAGTATTGTTTTTCTTTAAAAGCTATCCCGTTCTTGAGGGAGATGCAATATTATCTTAAGACAATGGAAATTCATTCCAACATGTAATCCTTTTACACATGCAGCACTCTTTCTGAAATAATATGGTCGTCCCTTGGTGCATAAATGGTGGAATCACTTGATTAAGAAGAGTGCACAACTCTTTCATATTGAATACAGAAACTAGTTTCTTTAGAGAAAGACCTGGTGCTTAAGGAACAACAAACGAAGACTGAACCTTCTCAACATGAACACTACACGTGTGAAGACAATTATTTTTACTTTTGCAGAAACATGGCTTATTGAAAAGGATACTATATTGTCTTATGGTGGGGTACTTGCCGTGTGCAAACAACATAGTCATTTGACATGATGTTGAAGGACTGTAGTGCTGATGCATTGGGTATTGCACTTTTGACATGAATTCTGCATATTAAAGGGGTGGCTGTAAATCGAAAAGCACGCTACATATGGCACAGGAATATTGCCTACTTGAAGGGATATCATGTGGAAGAAGATTTCACTTTTTCAGAAATGAATGCTACATCTTTTAGATTGTAGAGTAGAGGAATCCTTCATAATTGTAGGGGTGTTGCTTGTTGAAAAAAACATTGTACGTTTTCAAAGGAAAAATGCAACTTTATGAAACATGCTTCTTTATAAGCTGGTGATACTTCATTGTTTAGAACAGGAATGCGCTCTGTTAAACTCATGCTACATATTATAGAACCATGTTTACCACTAAATGGAAGGCTGTACATCTTTAGGGACGCCCTGCATCTTTTAGACAAAAAAAACATTATATTTTGCAAGGGATACTGGAAGGGTTCATGAAACTATTTCAAGGATATTATATAAGATGCACATATGATTCAATATGCTAATTCCTGAATTGTGTGTATTTACATTTATGATCATTTATGGCTCTTTGACTCTGATGTATTTACTTAATTGCATTCAATAAGAACAACATATTTCACAAGGAGACTCTTAAACAAGAACTATAATATGAATTTAACAAGATTTTGCATGGGAATTGCATGGAACTTGATGTCCAATAATTTCTGAATAAAAACCTGCCTGTCTTGATTTATGACAATTTTGAGCACATAGTTGGGTGAAAAGTAGCACATAGTTGGGTGACAAACACAAGTATGTGCTTAGAGTGCAACCTGTTCATATCTGGATCAGAAGGATTTGCAAAAAAAAATCAATGCCATTCATTTAAGCCTTTAAGCAAGTTTTCTGCCGCTCACAACAGTCCCATCCCATTAATTAGTGGTTATGTTTCATTATATATCATTATTCATCATTATATATCATTATATATCATTGAATATCATTAATTATATATCATTTGTATATCATTATATATCATTATATATATCATTATATACCGTATACCATGATATAACCTATCCATTGGTAAAATCAAAAACTGTTCATTGTGATGTATCCGTAAATATCCCATAAAAAACCTCACGATAATCCCATGATAACATGATCCCAATATTACTCTCTGGTAAACTAACATAGCTATGAAAAATGACCCATATATCATTATGATGATGTTGCCATATTAGTTTATAGCCTATTATGATAGGTATGGGTAAATATCATAGGTAAATCTCATGCATCATTATCGTGGTCTATGATGATTTGTCTATTAAAACGGGTGAATTTCCAGTTCGCTACGTGAAAAATCACCAGACGCTCCGCACCTGGGTTCCAACAGCTCCAGCGCCATAACTGTCACGGACACTTTCCAACGCCCTGCGCCATTCTGAAGCGCAGCTCCGGGCCTTCGATGGCACTGGATATTGGGGATATCATTGGTATATCATGGGATGGCATGGAATATAACCAATAAAATGCTCAAATATAACTAATTAACACAATGTGGGAAATTGTACAGTGACAAAAAAATGGTGAGGAAACATTCTCAAACAAAGAAAGGGTCGGGTGTAAAATTGATAAAAATTGAAACCGATACCATGCTGACCCCGACCAAAGGCTTTCCTCAAGAGTTTCCGTGAGACAAAATCTGGGAAAAATGGGGGGTCCTACCAAAATGTGGATATATAATATATAGTGTATTTTATGGCATGTTTAATCGACCAAAATGATGATTGATCAAAATTTCATTGGAAGGATTGTGTTGATCATAGGTGCGCATTGTGGATGTTCACAATTGAAACCAGGAATGGATGCACAATATGGATCACAATTGTGTACCTAGAAAATGGGCTGGTTATGCTGGAGTCCTACTCAGACTCAACATTCCCAAGTTTACAGGTTCTAGAACACACACCCATATGTGCCACTCAATCAATTGATGACAGAAATAAGCTGTGTGCCTGTGCAACACGGTCATCTATTGGAAAAGAACCTCTTATTTAGTTGGTGATAGTATATATTGATGGTTGGGTATGCATATGTGTATGTATCTATATGTATATGTATAACCAACAAAATGCGCAAGGTAATGATCATTTCCTTTGCGTATTGCTGCTTGGTGATAGGGAAACCCAAACTATCAAACTCTGACCCTCACAAAGTGATTAAAGATGCTAAACTTTGCCAAATATAGTCACCACTTATATTTGAGCCTGATACCCTCCAGTAAACCAACATAGCTATGCTATAGGCTATGGATGGCCCATTCACAGATGATTTCCCTTTAAAAAATGGTCATGTTCCATCGCCATTAATATCGCAATGTAAAATTACCAAAGGGTGTCATACGTGGCCACAAGTCCTGATCAGGATCGCCCAAGTGAGGTTGTCTATAGAGACTTCAGACTTGGATAAATCTCAAATGTCAAAGATGTTTCTGCTTGGTAAATCACTGAACTTGGTTAGACAGATTCTTGACTATTCTTGATTGGATAGACTCTTTTGGTTTCTGTCTCAAACTCAAAAACTTGAAAAATCATTGGGGTCACGAGTCATCATAGATTCGCGCGGACAGGTAGGATATGACTTGTTTATCATTCTGTGGGCCATTGCAGTTCAAACTACCAACCCTGGTTCTTACTTGATCCAATGCTAGAATTCGACAACTTTGACAGGATTGATGTGAGGGACTTTTTTCCACAGGACATTTTCATAGATATTCCAATAATTATCCAGTTTCCCAATAGCCATGGAAATTCTGATTATCAATCATTGATTGGGTTTCTCTGAAAATAGGACCCCCCCAAAAAAAAACTGGTTTATCATCATGTGTTGCATAGAAATCAAACCATATATTGGGGTCGATCCAATTTCTGGTCAAATCCAATTGAAACCAGGCAAATCCAGGCAAGCTCTCTGGTAAACGTGGAAATTAAAAATTGCCGATTCATAGACGACTTCCCCACTATATAAAACCTCCACGAATTTCCCATTGCTACATTGCTACATGTGAGTATCGGAGGGTAGTTCTTTTTAAAAGATGATGACACTGTTGCGACCTTCCTAGTTTTTTTTGACTGGAATCCATACCCTCCAGGGTCATCGAACATGGCGTAGTGGAAAACCCTGGATATAGTTACAGTAGATGATGTTCCCATTCAGACCTCGATGCCGAGTTCGGGGATTTCCCATCCAGCCATGTTTGATATATCCGCATTATATCTCCATTATGTCTCCATTATGGTTCGTTGATGTACCCAACCATTCATCACCATTCCAGTTAAAATGAATAAATAGTTATATATTATATTATGATTAAATATATGCAAATAACATTAAATAACCGTATTGCTATCCTTCGCTGATGGTTATATAAATTGGTGTCCCACTATATGCATGATAATTCAATATTATATATGGTAGTTATTACATTCCCATGGAAAAACAAATGGAACATGAATGAGGTACACGCATTGGGTATACCCCTAGTTGGTTACTGGGTTGGTTTCATTATATATTGGGTTTACTAAAATATTTCCATACCCAACAATCATGAGTATTTGGTAACATTACCCATTCACAAACTATATATTGGTGACATGTCCATAGTATTCTATTGTTTGATGACACCACAAAGGGATACAAAGGGTAATTTTCTGTGAAGTTGCTAGTGCCAGGAGCTCGCGCGGCACCAAATAAGGCACCAGGAAGGCCTACACCACAGCTCAACTCCCCAAATGTTCCGGAAACTTCTTGGTGAAATACGAGAAATGCTTGTACAACACGAACAGTTTTGGGTGGTTGAGGCTCAAAATTTGTCGGTTTTGCTGGCCGTGTGTTGAAATTGTGGTCTTGGTGGTGCCCATCTAATCGCCCAAAAGAATAGTAATTCCATCTAAACTCACAGGTGCGTGGCGCAATCAATCCCCGAATAACATTTCTTTAGCCGCTGGGTGTGATAATGCCAGGTTTAAAGTCGAAACATGATAAACATAAAACTCATAAAACTGTTGATCTTTGTTGATATGTTTGAACCTTTTCCCCTTACATTTTAATCTTCCCATTGCTGGGGACGCCCTGCCTCTTCACCCAGCAACTCGAGCGACGCCATGGCCAAGTTCGGCGAAAACTGGTGGATTTCAGCCAATTGGGAGCTAGTTTTCATATAGCCGACCCCTGCTAAAAACATCTAAATTCATAAGTAACCATCCACCCATATTGCGGAGCATGATAATGAACAAATGTGTAAAGTCGTTGGAAGACAATTATGTAAAATTCACGGGGTAGACATATTGTATGATGACATGTTGTTTTTTCGTTTGCATGGTCTGCTCAAGGATTTGAAATTGCAAAAGTACATGTCCTGGATCCTCCGTGGAATGATCCTATAATACTAAGCCGTTCAATGCGGTAGTCCCAGAGGAAACAATAATAATAGTAATAAAAACACATTTGCCATACAACGGCTTAATGTGGGTTTCTAATTGGTGGTTTCAACCCACCTGCAAAAATATTAGTCAGAGTGGATCATCATCCCAACTATTGGGGAAAATAAAAAATGTTCCAAACCACCATATATATATTTATGTATATATCATCCCTACTTGGTGAATGGCACAACTTCCAGCAGCAGCCCAGCTTTTGGCAGTGACTAGCTCTTGAAGCGATTCTTCACCAGGTTCTCCACCTGCCGTCCCGTTAAAACGTTGGGAACTTCGTAGGGAGATCATAGGGGGGGGAAAGGTGGGTATCATGGGCACACAATGGGGCTATACCGGGTATCTAAAATGGGAATATATATACATATATATATATATATACCTATATACAAAAATAAATATATATATATATATGTTCCAAAGGGTTTACATGATGGGCACCCAGCGTCTTATGGATTTGGAATTTACATGAAATAGGAACATACTTGGTATTAGCTTGCATATCATGAATATATAATTATATGGTAATGGGATATTGGATGCATTATGGGGTGTAACATAATGATATATATATATATATATATTCACAAATGCAAATGTATACATACATCATCATACATCCATACAATGTTACATTAAATTTCACTTACGTACATTACATTACATCGCATCACATTACACTACATTACATAACATCACATACATATACATATGTATACATATGTATGCAAACAATTTACGTACATGTTCACAAGTGTATATATATATATATGCATGCATGCATGTAGATAATCATGTAAAATGTAAATAGATAAATAAACTACACATGCATTTACACATATATATATAATATGTTTATTCACGTAATATATACATCTAATTGTACGTGTAAATTATTTGGTGTAAAGCCTTGTAAAGTTACATAAGCACAGTATTATTGGGGAACAAATGCTCAACCATGGAAATGCAGGGTACCATACTTTCAAATCAACCCCCAAGAGCGATTGTGTTGCAGGAACCCATCGAACCTCAAATGTTTTCCTCATGATCTTAGAAATCCGTTCCCTCTAATACTGAAGACCCCTGGAAACCATTAAGGGACTATTAAAATGTTGTTGAATATTAGGAGGAAGAGATTACACAAACCATCCATTTTCGCCTGCGAGATGTGCTGATCTAAGTCATTAAGGGCGGACAATAGCTGGCCTGGCAGGCGATGTGGCAGCATGACCGGGGCCATGCACTGCAACAGAGGGTGATTGGGTTTAATAAAGCCAGGAAACTGGTGATTTAGCTAGGGAAACATGAGAGTTAACCAAGGGAACATTGTGATTTTAGATGATTTAGATAGATAATATGATGATGTGATGACTAGAAAATGGGGAAATCACATGAAATCACGATGAATGATGGGGAATGGGGATGTGGTAACTTCTATTGCATCAAAATAATCATGACAATTCATGACAAATCGAAATTATCTATAAATTATCTTGTGAGCCAGTGCTTGGTGGACTCTTTGTGGATATTCCCTCAAACACCTCCAGCATCTCGGCACCTTTTTCTCAGTGCCACTGTCATGTCAGGATGGCCCGTCCTCAGCCGTCCTCAGCCGTCCTTCTTCTTTCGTTTTCGCTTCCCTTCCGGCCCCTCCGCCTGCGCGGCCGGCCGTTTCCGGGGCGGCCCCGGCTCTGCGGCCTCTGCACGCGGAGCGCCCAAGTCCGCCTCGCGGCTGGGCTTCTGCAGGCCGTAGTTCTGGTAGGCGTTGGTACCACTGAGGCGACTCACTAAGGCCAAATCTTTGGGCATGATAGTGACACGCTTGGCATGGATAGCCGAGTGGTTCATCTCTTCCATCATGGCCTCAGAAGGGGAAAGAAAATATGATATGGGAAGTCGATGGACATCTTTTATATGCGAATACCATGGAATGCTCCAGGCAGTCATTGAAATTGACAACAAACCAGGTAGCCAAGTTCATTTTGACAAAGTGTGCACTTTCGTCGCAACCCATGAGCAGAAACTGGAGCTTTATAGCTGAACCTCACGAATGATTCATTTCTTACCAACCTGAAACAAATATATGGACATGGTCATTCTGCCGGGGTTGTCTCAAAATATGGAGACAATTTGACATTTGACATGATATGACTGATATGATGTGTATATATATATATTATATTATATTATAGATATGTATATGTATGTATATATGGCTTTGCGGGAGAGGCGATTCCAATCTATCCCACAATTCCATTGGATTGTCATCATCTTCATAAAACCACAATGCAATCTCTATATTGTTGGACAAACCCATATATAATCCCAATAGTCCCAATATCATATTACATAATTGAATCTATGATTGTGATTGAAGTTGAAACAAAGATACATGGCCTCTGAACCAAGGGGCCACCAGCAAGCCCTCGCAAGCTTCCTGCAGACAAGCGAGGCCCTGCACCTCCATTCGGTACATCTGGGGCGGCTCCCAGCCGTCGATGTACTTCACCTCTGCGGACGGGTTCCCAACCGTGGCTCACCCAAAACGGGCCCGAAACGAACCCATGTTGTGTGGTTTTTTTAGACCTGGTAAAATGGCAAGTTCTAACCAATTGCAACGCAAATCCTGCATTGATTATATAGCTACTTAATGCTATTTATAGCTATTTGTAGATGAATTTGGCGTGGCTAATAAGGAAGGTTTCTATGCTTATGCTTCTGGTTTTTATGGCTTAAGACACACACACACAAAGTCTTTGAGTCTCTCTGTAGAAACTACAGTAGGGATATACTTCACCCAAATGATTACCGTATCATCTGATATCATTGCTTGTTCATGCTTGTTCGATACTTTGCTGCCCAACCAGCTGTGACAAATTGTTGCATTTTCCTAACCAGAAACAAGCTATCATGGGATGGTTTCGCTCACGACGATCATCTATGGGGCTTGGCTGAGCTCGCTGTAACCTACCGCAATGGTACACCAACTGCACTACCCTTCCTGGCATATTTGTCTACATGAATGTGTAATTTAAATTAATTTAATGCCTGTACCAGTACCTCTGCAAGAACTACAGTGGCTCAGGAACATCTGGGAACACAAAAGTCTCAACAAAACCCATAAAGTTCCAAAAGGATCCAAAAGGTATAGACAATGATGCAACTGTCTAGTCAAGCTGGGGTCCTCATGGAGCTGAACCAGGCCAGACAGCCATGACATGGGTTGATTCTCCCTATCAACTTTCTTTTTCTGCTATTGGATCTATTCGGTCGTTGTGGCGTGATATCCCAAACCAGTGACCTGCCCGGTCTTCCACTCGTCATACTTCTCCTGTGACACTTGTTGGCACATGTCTCGCGCCAAGCGCTGAAATCCGGAGCGGGAGATCAACATGTTGGTGGTATGGCTGTAGTGCCTCTCAGGACTCAAAGGGTTGGACTTTTCGTTGAGGCCAACATAAGCGTCCCAAACATATCAATAAACTTTTTGGGGGCCAACTCAAAATCTGGCACATTGCCAATGGGATGTCATAAAAAGAAAAACTAAACAATAGAGCCGAGACCAGGTTCGCAGGTGAACGTAATGCTGTTCCCAATTCCCAATCACCATGGCAATAACTTACGGGCTTTATATTATATTATATTATGTTATGTCATATGATATTAATGACGTTCTTTGTGACCTCTTTTAGAGGTCACCTAGACCAAAAGAAAAAAGATGACACTTATGACATACTGGTTTGCCAAGTGACCTCTTTTCTTCTTTGCTAAGTTACCTTTTTGTGGGTTTGAGTTTCCCAAATGGGGCTTGGATATAGGTTCCGCGCTACTTCCCTCACCTGTTACAGTCCTTTGGTGCTTAGATTGCGATTGCCTCTTTTTAATGAGTGTCAATGCGTGTCAAAGCGTGTCACGAGCGTGTCGTCGAAGGGTGGGGAATATCAAGAAAGAGGTAACTTAGCATAAAAAAAGGGCACTTAGCATGTAGAAAGAGGTCACTTAGCATTTTAGTGCATTTTGCGGTGGTGCGTGTCAATGCGTGTTAAAGCGTGTCAGAAAAGGTCACTTACGCCACAGTGCAGGATTTGGGTCGACATGCTTATTTTCATCCCAAACAAATTCAAAGCCTGGACATCAGACCTGACGGATCCTAAGGATGGCTAAGTGACCTCTTTGGTAGTCTAAGTGACCATTTGATAAATGGCTAAAATACCCTTTGATATGATTTTATCTAAGTGACCTTCTCCGGGGGGTTGAACATGAAAAAGAATCAAAAGGGTCACATTGAGTAGCCTGGTTGTCTTACATTATCTTAAATTAAATATGACTTTATATCTTTTTATATTTCATTAAATATTTGTCTTTCATATTCATACTTTTATATATATATATATAAATATGAGTATAATGATATGATATTACATGTATAAAATGCGCTGTTTCTTCACATTTTCGACGTGCCACCAGGCCTGATCTCAATGTACGCCCTCTGCCCTGGATTAAAGCGCCCGGGCCAGTCACGATCCTCTGGTGCTTTGCTGCTCATGCGCTGGACCCGGAGACGTTCCTTGGACTTCTGGTGGATTGACCAATGAACAAATGATTAAACACAAACTATAATAGAACGGCCCCAAAGAGATAGAAATTGAACTAGTATGATCTAGTCACTATTCTAGAATTTTACTATTTTTATCTTTTTTGGGGATACTGTACTACAAATCAAAGTTGTCCAGCAATGTTCAGCAAACTTATTAGGTTGGCATGACCTCTTGAATTGAAGTCTCAGTATTGAACGTTCAGTTATGGCAATCCCTCCCCCGTAATCATAACTTAAATACAAACCAAAAAACAAGGTTATGCATTGGATCTATATACATATATAACTACATATATATATATATATATAGATTTAGATAGATAGATAGATAGATAGCTAGAGGTAGATAGATAGATAGATAGATAGATAGAGATAGATAGATAGATAGATAGAGATAGATAGATAGATAGATGGAAAGATAGAGATAGATAGATAGATAGATAGAAAGAGATAGATAGATAGATAGAT
>Ga0126342_10021598_pt1 | contig 10710 bp, 9 predicted proteins | sample Cyp1metagenome_FD_92528 | JGI IMG/M metagenome (GOLD analysis project Ga0126342, IMG submission 92528) | Coral microbial communities from Lord Howe Island, Old Settlement Bay, Australia - Cyphastrea 1 metagenome | ecosystem: Host-associated > Invertebrates > Cnidaria > Coral ... | reverse complement strand
TGTAGTGATCGTTTCAAGAATGCCTCGATTCGTACCAGTAGCGAATACTGGTGGGTGACCATTCTGTCCAACGATGCCTATACATTCAGTACCACCTTTTCAACTATCATAAAAACAGGTCAGATTACATATATTGATATATATTGATATATATTGATATATATTGATATATATTGATATATATTGATATATATTGATATATATTGATATATATTGATATATATTGATATATTGATATATATTGATATATATTGACTATGATTGAGTATGTATCTGGAGGTGCACCAGCTCAATTGATGGCCAGAGTCCATGGCATCGCGCAGCTCTTGCTGCTCGCTCACCGGCTTCTGCTTGCTCTGAATCAAGGCCTGACTTCCCAACTGCAGTCGGAGGACTAAAAAAACAACTCGGACAAAAAAAAGTTGTATAGTTTGCAGTAGTGTGGGGGTTTAGCTGCCAAGGATTGGGAACATATGCAAATAATATGCAAATATCATGTAGAGCTACAACATGTAAATGTAAGCTTTGCCGTGTGATGTTCACTCAAGGCTAGTCTGATGATCACTATATCAATCCACCGGTCGGGGTTCTAAGGCTGCAACAGTATTTATCGTTTTTTCCCACTCCTGAGCTCGCGAAAAACATGGACAAGGTAAACGATTCAGAGAAAAGAACACCAAAAACATGGATATATAATTGATGATACTTGTATTTGCTTCACCACTAGTCACTGTACGTTTTCTTGCGCTAGAAGTTGCGATGCAAGATCTCTGCGCGCATCGCACAAAAAGCGCTCGTGTTTCCATTTGTCCAAGTTTCTCTCTTCACACCGGGCATCTTTTCCATCATATCCCGGACCACGGGATGCAAGCGTTTGAACAAGTTCCTTGGACACCGGGCAACTTGTCCCGCTGAGTCTGCGGCACACTAAGAGATGTCCCAGCGGTGCAATTTTGCGAAAGGAAACATGAAACTGCATGTCATCTGTGAATCGCTTCTTTTGCAGATCACGGCGGGTTCGTCAACTACAGTATTTTTCCAGACACTCGGGCTTTCTTACCAGGAGCAGTTTGCATTTGATGTTCCGGTTGGTCACTGCCATGCTGACTTTTCTTTGAGGAATCGCAGGTTGAAAATTTATCTTTGTTAGAGGAACACGGCACGTCTTAAGGACCAAGATGTAGTTCTCCTTGCATGTCTTTGTCACGACATTGTGCGCTACATGATGAACCGAAATCTCCTGAGCTAAATGGTCCAAGTGGCTAGTAGATGCTAATGCTAATATGTAATTGCCAATAGATGCTAATAGATGTTGACTGTTTTCATTGTTGTGTAAAATGTCAAAAAAAACATTTGAAAAACATCACTCCCCCTTTCCTCCTTCCCTTTGTACATGTTGTACGGAGATCCAATTAATATCCCAATGGCTCTGTGGTGACGTCATCCCATGGACCACCAGTCTTGGTACCTGGCATCGGAGGATGGGCAAAACGCTAGGTGAAAATAGGTAGGTGATTGTAGGATATTGTAGGTGTATAATCATGCGTAATGTGTAATATGAATTAATATGATGTAATATGATGTAATATGTATGTGTGTATGTGTATAATTGTGTATACATACTGTGGGATTATATAGGATACCAAGTATAGGATTACATGGGCAGAGAATCATCCCAATGTTCTGCACACCGTTGCAATGTGCCAAATTATGCCAAATTGGCCAATGTCTTGGAATGAACTCTTCATATTGAGCGTTTTCCTGGAATGCAACATCCACCAAGCCCTCACCCGCTGCAACCTTTGGCAGAATCCTCCAAGAATGCCGACTGTCGCAAACGTGGCCCGGATCCTTAGCTCGCGGAGATGGAACGAACCATTGGAACCCTATTGTGCTGTGTAGACTGTGTAGATTGTGTAGATCAAACGGCAACTGGAAATCTGTGCACCGAGATTCCGTTCTGAAGAGCTGAATGAAAATCCTGTAGGATGTTTGGATTGGAGTCATAGATTGCATTCATTTGCTTCAGATTGTCCTCCTTGGTGCGAAGAATATCCGAAGCAGCTCTGCATGCCCCAAATATCTCATCGGCCGCTCTGATCATTTGGGTCTGGGTCTCGTTGAAAACGGAACACAAAAAATAATTCATGCAAAATGCCAGCGTATCTTTCAAATTTTGCTGCTCCGCAATGCTTTTCTTTTTGCTTTCCAGCATGGCCTTAATCGCTGTCGGCTGTCGACTGCGGCATGGTAAAAAATGGACAAAGTTGGAAGTGTTACTGTATATTGAAGAGGAGTGAAGAATGACATCATGAAGACCAAAGTCGCGTGCAGGAAAGGCACCAAGCTCTCTGCTGCTGCTGCTTCATCGCAGGAGCATGCCGTATATTCCCTGTACATGGAAGCGATTGCTCTGAGCAGCGCACGGTATTCATGGTCTTCTCCCACTCCTGTGCACGTGGATGACTTCAATGCATGACAAATTCAGAAGCCGTTCACCACTAAGAATGCAAGTTGCGAAACATGCCGTCCTTCTTCATGGATGGAGTCTGGTAAATCATGTCTTGGACCACTGGATGTAGCCGCTTGAAGATGTTCCTTGCCAGAAACAGCTGGCACAAAGCATGTTGAATGCAGCAGGTGAAGCCTGCAGCTATCTGCAGGTGTTAGTTCTTGGATTCCTCCACCAGGAATTTCTTCTCCCCCAGGAACTTCCCACCTTCCACCCATCAACGACCCATCAACGACCCATCAACGACCCATCAACGACCCATCAACGACCCATCAACGACCCATCAACGACCCATCAACGCCAAAAATGCACAGCAGTACTGTGCCAGGACACTCAGTGGTGACCCCATCCCATGGACTCTTGGGCTTCACCACAGGTCCTTCGCGCAACATGGGCGACCGTGTGATAGACTTCAAGTTGGGTTTCAAAACGCAGATCTGGTTTGCTTCCAAGTGTCCATCAGTAACAAACGCCGTTACTATCTGCGCAATTCCTACAGGCAGAAATGCAGAAACATCTCAAGCATGGGTGCACAATGATGACATTCCACTTGGGAGACTGTTGACCAAACTAGCTCTCTCCTGGTAGATCTGAGATACATGTCTTCCGAATATCAGAACTGCCAGAGTTTGCGTTCTTGTGTAATAAAATCTGATCAAGTTCAATTGAAAGTTGTGGTGGCGATCAAGTCGGTACACCACCAACCTGTCTCTGTATCAAACAATGAGCCATCCAGGTTGCCGCCCAAGTTCTATTTGCCAACAAGTTGAGTCAAGTCCAGAACAAAGAAATACGAAGGAGGTACAGATGTAGGTACAGATGTAGGGTAGAACTTAGATGGTGCTGTGCTGCAACAGATATCCAGTCCTTTTGGCATTGCACCTTGGGCACCTTGGCTGGCCTCGGCAAAGCACATCCCAACATCTGACCAACACACATTCGAACAGACCTGTTCGAACATAAATTCTGTGCAAAGGTTGAATAATGTTGAATACAAACATATACAAACCTGTCCCCCTCTGTGAAGGAATTGGTTGCCGAGATCCTTGCTGAGGCCTTGAACGACCCAGAAAACGCGAGCGCCGAGCTTCCAAACAAATTAAAAGGGCTCACTAATATCTGGAGCCAAAAAATGCGTAGCATTGCGTGGCTGTTTAGTGAAGTTCTTGACAGCAACACTTCCAAAGCTCAGTCCAAACTAAACAAGCCAGCGGAATCGCATCAACCAATGTGTCCACATTTGGTAAAACCTGACAGCCATCACTGCCAGCCTTTTCTCCAACATCTGAACATGTCACACTACATGCCTCCGTCCCGTGCACACAGCTTTTCTGCGTCCCTACAGGAGAGGGCAGCGGCATGGGATGGCACGTAGGTTGCTCAATTTCCAAGATCAAGATCTCTCATGTGGTGATGACTGCGGGCGCAGAATTGTGTCGACTTTACCCCGCTCAAACCTGCATTTATAGTCCGAAAGAGTCACCCAAAATGGTCGCACAATCCGAACGCATTGGTTCCATACGAAGTGATGTGCCCTTAAATCCTCTTATCAATACCCCATGGTTTGTCGGGTATAAAAAGCATGATCATGATATTGCCATGGTATTATTGTCTCCATCCTTCCATATCTTTCCCGCCATCAACAACTCATGCGAGCTGCCCTTGCTTCACCGGTCCCGGTGCATCTTCCAGCTCCAAAGGAGCCAAAGGTGCCACATCGCCAAAGTAGAGCTGAAGGTCCTCGCACGCTCACGCAACCTTCTACCAAGCAGAGTCACCCGATCAAAAATCTTCAGCAGAATATGATATATGTTATGTTAAATGTATGTAAATGTTAAATACTGCATATAGCAATTATGTATAATTCTCTATATATATACATATGTCTGATAATATAACATGCTTATTACATACATGCCATGTAATGTATCAAAACGGGATGCCCTCATCAATATGAGTACGTAGAGTCCTCGTGTCTGATCTTGGAGAACTTTGAGGGCTTCCAAGGCAAACTTGGCCCTGATGGTACCATGTTCATGCCTGCCAAGGCTGTGACTGTGCACCGATTCCAGGTTGGAAGTGCAAAACAACATTGAGTCTGGGATAGTCTGGGCATATCTGGGACTATGTCAACTTTTGACTTTGAAGGATTTTTACTCAAGGAATCCAGTTTCAACTCTCAAGCTGCGTCATGATCAACTTCCTGGACACTTGTGGCTAGACGGCTAGACCAAAACTGGCCAATTGCAAGCCGCTTTTCCGGGGTTAGCTTTCATACTTCCGTGGTCGCCCAGTGAGCGGAAGGAATGAAGGCTCCACTAATCAAAAAGAGGCTGCGAGAAGCATCGGCGTGTCGCACGTTGCCACAGTAGTGTACGGTCTCCCTTGAAGCAGTATCAGAGCCTCGTCTTGCGCAGATAGGAGGCACTCCTCAACTCGCTAACAAGGATCTTTTCTTCTGAGGATGACTTCAATGAAGTTAAAGTAAAAATGGAGGAGCATTTCTATTCAGATATATATTATATAAGATTTATATCTTGCTTTGCCAGTTTATCTCTGAATCCGGTTCTTCGCCAACTGATCGCAGGTTCCAAGTTGCAAACCTGGTTGAACCTCTTGATATACAAGGGGTTGCTCCAAATCCACCAGACACAAGGGGAATCAGTGAAATAAAGAGTAGAACATGGTGAAGCATGGTAAATCCAAATCAATCATTTGCCCACTCTTGTGGCTGGTGATCCTTCCATAGAAGGTGAATCCCCAGCACCATCAGCATCTCCTGTCGCGCGGTGCGAGATCTCAGGGATCAAGGAGATGTTATGCCTCGGAGACGTATCACCAGCGGCCATGGCATGTAGTGATACTGGAAGGAGACGTAGAAACACCTGTGAATCCCTGGCCAAATTAGCAAAATATCGTCCAATTGCCTCCAACACAACACATTCAATTATCTTATATGCCATGGTCAAAACATATAGTATATATATATATATTGGGTTGTGGTCATCCCATTATCATCATTATCTTTAGGATTTCCATGGATTTCTTTATCATGGATTCATGGATATACAAATCCCATTAAGTCCCTACTTTTCGATTGAAATACACCTGATCCAATCTCAGCATTTGACTCTCCAGAAGTCAAGCCACAGGCCTGGAAGCTACTGTAGTCCTCAGATCCAGGAAATCATCATCGACAAATGTTGAGATATAGTAGAACTTCAATGTCATGACGACCCGGGCCAAAACCTGTTTGGATCTGTTTGGTGTTCCTGGGACGTTCAAGGTTTCTTTGTCGCTTTGCCCGGCCGGAGATTTGTTTTTCGCAGACCTATTGTCTTGCAGACAGGAAGCTGGTAAGCACTGCATGCGCCAAAAAAAACGCTGATCCTGCATGAACAGGCACCATCCGTCATCAACCGTCCAACCAACAGATCAACTACTCTTCCGCTTGCTACCATGGCAGCCATGGCATTCCTGAAAGTTCTTTTCAACTTCTCATACTTAGAGAAACAACTCCCTCGCCTGCGGAGCTGTTCCAAGCTTTTCGGCCAGCCCTTCCTTCACCTCCTGGACCTGTGGCTGTTGATCGTATCTCTTGACATGGCTTTGTCTGAAAATGGGTTACATGTACACCGCCATTTATTGCCATTTAGATGAAAAAATATGGGAAATTGATGATACATGATGATACACCATGAAATTTGGAAGTTCCATGAAGTTCCCTATTTTCAGACTGCAGACAAACCCACATGTTTCCAACTTGTTCCAATGTCACATTGCACATCATAGAGGAATACTGTACATTCACACCCTGACATACCAAGAATTTCCTTGTGTGCTGCCATGAGCCGACACTTCTTTAGTGGTTGGGGTGTCATGCCAAAGCGCCTTGCCCATGATATCCCATGATATCCCATGATACAGGCTGGATGCAGAGGGATGTCTCCAAATTTCAAAATGTGTGTTTGAATGTTTTTGATCCATACCCATTCCCATTTGCAGAATCTGAAAAGCGACGAGCAAGACGATCAAGACGTTTCCGCCCAGTGGCAGTCAAAGCGGGATCCAGCTGCACTTCCGCCACGGCAACCTCTGGCAAACAAAGTGAGGTAAATTCTCATGGCTATCATAACATGCCAGCGGAAACTATTGAACTGTATTGGAATGTATTGATATGTATTGGACCTGTACCAGGAGTTGAAATGAATGTAGATTTGGAATGATTTGGATACATGGTACAAAAAAGTACAAAATGGATACAGTATGTTCTATGATTTCGCCAGTTATCTGGTTGATGGGGACAGGGATATCATTCCATGGAGTCCGAAAGTCCACAAGGAGATTTTGTAGAAAAGATCCCTTGAAACTCTGGTCAAACTTAGTGAAAATGACAGTGCCTGGCATCCTCTGGGCACGTCCAAAAATATCAAAAATTCCACACTGTGAAGTGGACCGTAATTAATCTTCAAGACTTCAAAAGAAATATTCATCCACCATCTTCGAAGCAAACCATTGCAAACCTGAGTCCCACACCCCCTTTTGCAGGAGCCGCAACAGGAGCCGAGGAGGCCTGACTTTGGAGTGCAACCAGAAAGGAAGCTTCACCCAGTTGAACCAGTTGAAGCACAAATGAACGAAACTGTCTGACATTCGTGACATTATTCTGACATCCACAATCTGCCCAATCGAACTTGTAACTCCTTCCTTCACTTGTTGCTGCCTGTCCGAATGTTCTGCAGTGTCTGTCGGGATCCTTATTCGAGTGTCCGGAGTGCAGTCTCCGCCATGTCCACAAACACGTCTGCACGTCTGCAGTCACTTGTCAGGATGGACTCTTGCACAGCTCTCTTACTAATGTGACGAAATTGAATTGAAGGCAACAAAAGTTGTTCCTTTTTCCACCCATGCATAATATCACTTGACAAGAAAACGCATCAAAGCCATGACAGAGTCACCATCAGTTGCACCTACTTGTCCCCAGCCTTTGGATTCATCAATATCCACCGGGGTCCCTGCCGGCCCTCGGGACACTCCACGGTAAGAGGCTTCCTTGACATCAATTGGGCGACACCCCAATAGATCTTATATGGAAGCTAGGTCAAAGCAAGATACGGTTGATTACCATTGATGAATGTATATCATTGCATTTAATTAATATACCGAAGAAAAAACATGGTGTCATTGATATTGATGTATCTCAGCATCATCTGCACACTCCTTCCATGCAGCCAAGCTTCGAAGGAAGCTGCCTGGCACTCACCTCGAGCCCAAGCATCCACTTCCCATGAGATCTGGATCTGGATCTGGCGGATCTGGGATCCCCCAACTGGTTCACGAGCCAAGGCGGATTCCAGGACCAGGCGTTCTTCATGGGCCTCGATGCCGCCATGGCATGGCACAGCGCCGCAGCGCCGTGCTGTGTGGCTTCGTGGAACATCGTGGAACCGCAGCGCACCTTGTCACGGCGCCTGGGCTTCGGCTCTGCTGCCTGGGCAGCCCTGGCGGATCGCTATGGCCGGTGCCAGTGGTGCCAGTGGTGCCAGTGGTCAACCATCCCATAATGGGAATCCATACAATGGGCCAATGGGCCAATGGGCATAAAGATCCCTATATAAATCAATAGAAATCCTTTTTTGAACATACTGTGGTACACTGTGGTATATAAATTATACACTGTTAGAATCTGTTTGAAACTGTGAGATTACACGATGCTTTAAGAAGTTCACTGTGTTGCTGCAAAAAAAGGCACTGAGAAATCCTTGTGATCCCACTATCTGAATTCGTCACCAGGACACTTTGCCCTGTGAAGTCCCACACAGAGTTTCAGGCGACGGAGAAGAAAACCTATTCCCTGATTTAAAGACGTTTACTGAACAGCTTGTACATGCTTGTACTCTTTTTTGGTCAAACATATTTTACATTATTTTACGATGAGCGCATCATAACTCAATCAAAATCCTTCACCCAACTCGTGTGTCCGATTCTTTGGCCTTTGCACCATCGGTGGCAAGCACATGGGAGGCTTTACCTTAGTTTGGCAAAACATTTGTCAGGCTGAGACAGAACCTGCCACCTGTACAGTAATGATCCATTGTCAAAGCACGAGATCACCAGGAAAAAAATGCGCAGTAAAACCACACCCAGCGAAATCGTGTTCCATCTCAGATCATCTGAGCAGTTCCTGCAATGTCATTCAATTCATTCAAATACTATCAAAGACTCCCTTCAGTGTGCCGGGTATATACATGGCCGCTGAAATCCAGCTTGAGACCCCTGCTGGGTTGGCTCGCATATCGCCGGGCTTGAACGGCCCACGCCTTGATATAACAGTTATATAACCATGTTAGCGGTTGCAGCTGTGGCTCACGGGATATCACAGGATGCCGCTGAAAACATTGCAAAAATGTGACAGCATCCACCTGCTGCCCAAACCAGCCATCTTTGATGGGCGGCTCGGCCAATGCGGAGCTGGAGCAGCTGATGTCTACCAGTGGTGTTGATTCTGCATCTCAAGTCCCAGAATGTCACCAAACCTGTCCCCGACAGTTTCCCAGTGCGGTGCCAAAATTGCAGTTTCTGCACGACACAAGAAGCGTCAAATATGCTGGCGAACGCAGAACACTTCCTTTTTGGTGAGACGTGCTGCAAGAGCCAAATGCCACACGGCAATCTGTTCTCTCAGAGCTCTTGCGTCACAATAAAGGATCTTTCCCGTTGGCACTTCTGAAACACATGACTGGTAAGCTTTGACATCGTTTAGCTGTATGTAAGCGTCTCCACAAATCCTGCCATTGGGTGCGCATATATTGGGAACCTCAGAACCGAGACTATTCCAAATTTGATCTTTATATAAAAGTAGTTGCACTGTACGAGCAAGAACGCACGACAATGCAAAGCCACACCAAACCAACACTGACTCCCGCAATTTGAAGAGATGCTCTTCAGCTCAAAACTCAAGACTTTTTGTGCGACCGAACCAACCACGGCAATGTGCGGGGCCGTTTTGGCCCGTCAAGCGGTTGATTTTCACCAAGCGAAGACCCCCCACGTTTTGTGTCGGGTCGTCTTGAGCTTGATGAGCATCCATCTGTCCTGACGAGGTTCTGTCCTGACGAGGTGATAGAACAGCGGGCTGAAAATGCAGACGGGCGGACCTGTTACCTTGTTCGGCACTAACCGAAAAAGTCGTGACGATGCCGTAATTGAAGTGGTGCTAGCTGCAGGTACAACAAAGAAATTCGATGATGTTTGGATTTCTAGAATCTAGAAGCCCAAGAATCTCCAACGTGGTCGCATTTGCTGAATCTCACAAATGCAGTGGCTGGATGCAGTGGAGGTGTATCTTCCTGTTGCTACAGTAGGAACTCATTCTACTCTTAAGACTCTTAGGTCGATTTTGTGGAGCACGTTCAATGTCCGCTGACGTCTTGACAATGTTTTTCGCACATCCCTGGGCCGGGCCGTTGTGCTGGCCTATGACGGCTTTTCACGGCCTCTACGTTTACCTGACACCTCGGCTCAACTCAAGCTCTCTGAACAGCTATTCCATTGTGATCATCATCATCATCATCATCATCTTCATCATCATCATCATCATCAGCAGCAGCAGCACAGTCATCACCATCAACTATCCATGATCAATCATCAATGATCAAACATGTCCAACATAACATAAACTACCAATGATCATGGTAATGATTCTTTCAAAACGTGGAGGATTGCTGATCCTCCAAACCATCAATCAGCCGCTGGGTCATCGGCCGCTGACGGGGGAGGCTGCAAAATGGCAGTTCTCTTCCTGGCAATGCTACCAGTACGACAACCGAATGATAATGAGGAAGAAAGAAAGAAAGGAAGAAGGAAGGAAAGAAGGAAAGAAAGCAAAGAAATCTATATAAAGCTTTGAAAATAAAACCCGCTGCGTCTGGCTAATCATCATATATAGTATATAGTTATATAATACCTATACTATAGTCTATGATGATGTATGATGATATACAATATCATAGAATGATATGTACTGATGTGTATGGATAGGACGAACGCATGGCTGCCACCACATTCCCTCAATAGTAATGGTCCAACCTTCCCTCTTCTCTGCTCAGTTGCAAAGCCAACCGCCTGTGACTGCTGAGGTGGAGGTGGAGGTGGAGGTGGAGGTGGAGGTGGAGGTGGAGGTGGAGGTGGAGGTGGAG
>Ga0126342_10021597_pt1 | contig 10711 bp, 11 predicted proteins | sample Cyp1metagenome_FD_92528 | JGI IMG/M metagenome (GOLD analysis project Ga0126342, IMG submission 92528) | Coral microbial communities from Lord Howe Island, Old Settlement Bay, Australia - Cyphastrea 1 metagenome | ecosystem: Host-associated > Invertebrates > Cnidaria > Coral ... | reverse complement strand
TTTACCCTAGATGCACCACAGCCCAAGTAGATTGCTGTCTTGGGTGATCGTTACTAACATCAGAAACCAAACATTACCCGGTCATGTTAAGCTCTTGTTGGCTGTAGATCCTGTAGATTTTGTTTGTATGAATAGCTTTAGCATCTATTGGTCCATTGTCCTTGGTGACGCCCAATCACAAGCCCACAGAAACATTACCCCGTTAAACCAAAAACGGTTTTAAGTGCAGTTCGATATAACCAGGCTTCAAGTTCTACCAAAGTTTGAGGAAATCATCCCAGCAACATGGCTACAATGTGGGGCCCCCAAACGTTAAACGTTGGTTTATAAACCCTATTAACATCTATTAACTATAGACTATAGTAATTTGTGTATGATAAACCAGAGTGAAATTGGAGCGATTAGTGGCCCCCAACTGAGCGCTATCATAAATCAGCTAGCAAAATCCCCATGGAAATCCCCATGTTCCTATGCTTTAACTATGGATTTGTCCATTGGTTTAGCCCCACGACTTGTGTTGCACCTGATGAAACATCGAGCCCAGGGGCCCAGGGGGGCGGCAATTCCCAGCGCAACTTTTGACGCGAGTGACGCGAGGGTCTGGCGGTAACACATGCACTGTCTGGCTAATAGCTGGATGATTTTTTGTGAAACCCCATGGATTGGAAACCTCCAGATTGTTGAAATAAGGTAATACATCCCAATGACTTGTAATCTTAACTTAGCTGTATCATAACTGGTTGGTGGTTGACCTACCCCTCTGAAAAATGATGGAGTTCGTCAGTTGGGATGATTGTTCCCAATATGACGGGAAAAATAAAAGTCATGTTCTAAACCACCAACCAGTATGTATAAATATATATATATGTATAAATTATATATATATATAGTTATTCCATACATATCGCAAATATGTGTGGTGTGTGTGTGCGCGATTTTTTTACACTGAAGATCTTGGATCACGTAGAGTCTGTGTTTTGTTCGTGTGCCACGCCCGGAGATGCCCGGTCAACTCTTGAAGCATGTTTTCGTTGTAACTATGATCCCAATCATTAACAAATATTGGTACAAAGTAGGCCCCCCAAGTTATAAGTTGATTTATAAACACCAGTAAGTATACGTACTTATATAAGTACCATAAACATCCATAAACCATAGTTGTTGGGGTTATAAACCAACTTAGCTATCTTGGGGAGCCCACATTGTATATAACAACCATATTCTAGGTGTTTATTCCCAATATTTGTTGTAACCGTTTGTTAGGACAATGACTTAAGTTGCAACTAATGTTTTGATTTGATTCCCAAGTGTCATGAAAATGTCATTCATCATACTTAAATGGTCTGTAGTTTCCAAGACCATCAAGGTAGTCTTTTACCGATAGTTCGATCAAGTGATTCACCAAAGAACATGTTGGTTTTTGGAAGCACAGTCGTTGCTGTCGCCAACTCAGCGACAAGAACGCTACAGTCCTCAGCAAACCAGGATCGCAACGCAATATCTACAGTCTACTTTTGTAATTCCAAGAATAATTCAGAACAAACCTAAGCCATGCAAAATCACCGACATTTACCAACCTGTTATCCCCACGTTTGCGCTTCCCCTGCCCCCTCAAGTGTGCTGATCTGCGCTCCTCTGCGCTCCTGGAGAAAGGGCAAGAGGAGTTAGCTTTGGCAGGCCACATGGATTTATTGAGTGGCCTGATGCTTCAGCCAACCCCTGAAAATATAAACCCGTCATATTTTCAAAGTCATCCAACATCTATTTTAGGGGGGCTAAAATAAGGACTGTAATGAGAAAAATCATCACACATGAAACTACGAACCAAATGTTGAAGATGCTCATTGATATAATTTGTGGATTTTCATGGATTGTATGTAACAAACGGGACCTTAAATGAAAAGGCTGGTCACAACATGTTACAAGGCCATAAAAAATGTGGCTGTGGCAAAAACCCGGAGCAATCAATCCAGAACCATCCCCCATCTTGACTCCTTAGGCCTCTAGCCATGGAACAAGGGGGGCCTGGGGTTATGAGTCCGTCAACAGGCCAATCTCCTGCCGCGACGTTTTCATCAAACTCTGCGACATGCTGCGACATTCCTAGCTGATGGTTTCACGGAATAGATGTCCTCCCTTACCCAAATAGCATGGGTCCCTCCACGTTGGCAGATTGAGATGAATGAGGTCCAAAAGCAGCCTTCAGCGGGCTAGAGCACCTCCATTCTGCGAAACCTTCATGTCTTTATGCCCAGATCGGGCACGCTGTGCACAGCGTCATCAAGGAGAGCACAATTTTGTATGTGCTTGCAGGCAGGGCCGGTTGCTATGCACAGGAATTGGGTGCTCACCACAAAATTGATATTTTTTTAGTCAAGGTAAGACAACAAAGAAATGTAAAACATATAGAAGATTATTACATCCAAGAATCAAAAGCATATCCAAGAAACTGAGAGATGCACCTTTTGTGGTAACAACCTGCTGCTGGCCGACCAAACCTCTAAAACATTGGTCAGAAACCGCAGCGAAATCGTCAAACCGTTCGGAATTTGCCAGTTTTGGCAAAATCGTCGGCTCGTCAAGAAGTTTAATTCACAAATTCAGCATCGCTCCGCACTTCTCGTGCTAGGAGCCTACTGTTTCGTGTGTCTCAAGCAAGAAGAAGCAGACTATCTGCCCGAACGCGTCACAACTACTTGTGTTCAAGGGAGAAGAATCAAGAAGAAACAGACTATCCGCATTCATGTAGGCACTCATACATAGATGGGCCATGGGATTAGCTAAATGGCTGGTAAGTGGGGATATAACCCCCTAAATCCCAATTAGAATCCATTTACTAACTAGTTAACTAACTCCATGGCCCATCTAAGTACTCTTATCTTTTTACACAGCATCTTGCATGGCCCTATTTCTTTACCACTCGCCAGAGATTTTGAATGGTTTCGCGTCCAGGACTTGGGCGGTACCCAAACAGCGGTGGTTGAGCCTCCCCTGTCGTTAAGAACCAAACAAAAGACCACCAACTCTAGTGATTATAGTGGATTATAATGGTTATATAGTGGGTGATAGTGGATTATAGTGGATTAACAATGGTTGATAATGATGAAAACCATGGTTATCTGGTTGGTGGTTGACCTACCCCTCTGAAAAATGATGGAGTGAAAGTCAGTTGGGATGATGACGTTCCCAATATATTGTTGGGAATGATTTGGAAAAAAAAAACGGATTTTGAAACGGCCATCCAAGGCCCGGAGAGCTTGTCTAGGGCTCTGTGCTTGTCTACAACAGGCAGCTCGGATCCCTTCTTCCGCGAGACACACGATCTCCCAAATCTTCAGAAAGTCGTCTTGCCTAGCGTCAGGACAATCATACACGGAGATTTCGTGAAATAGGGGTACCCCCAAATCATCCATTTTAATGGGATTTTTCCACTACCCGTAATTTAACTTAGCTATTGAAAATGGCACATTTATAATAGATGATTTACCTATTAAAAAAAGTGCTTTTCCATAGTTATGTCTACGTTTACCAGAGGGTATACACCATCCAGCTATGAGGGTACCCCCATGTATGGAAACCCATCAATGGATTGATGGGAGTGCAGGAAAGCAATCGACATTCAAGGCGGGGACCCCAGGGCCCTTTGTTTTTTGTAAATAATTCCAAGCAATAACTATAGCTATTTAGGGGGTTCCATAAATGATGGTACCCATATTTTGGATGGTTCCCTACAGCTCCAAACACCGACACTGAGACTGTATGGATGGAGTTGTTTTTTGGTGTCTAAACACCTTCTCAGAAGGTATTTGGTGCACTAGGGGTTTATAATGGAAAATCCTATGAAAATGGATGATTTGGGGGTACCCCTATTTCAGGAAACCTTCATTTCATAACCATGAATCCTAATGAACGACTGTGAACGACTGTGAACGACTGTGAACGGGGGATGGCGGAAAACAGAATGATTGAATTTGCCACAAACTTGAATAGCTCATACCTAGATCCTCGTTGGAGACACTTTTTGCTAAAAGTATCCTTTTCCGTGCTGCTGCGTGATTTCAAATTTGCGGCGTTTTTGAGTTTCTGCTGCTGCGTTTTTTCTTGCTTCTAAACAAGACTATGCAAGGAGCTGGAGCACTTGGTTTCAGTTTTTTTTTAGTCAGCAACTTTGACGTTTTTATCCCAATGCGAGCTGGTAGTACTTCGGACAAACCCGACCGAACGTTGTGGCTCTTGTGATCCAGGCTTATTCTGCATGTTTGGACAGCCACGTTTTTTTGCACGTCCCCGGTCAGGTCAATCAAAAGAGTCTAAGATTTGTGGAGTAGTTGCGGCGTATTTTGGCTTAATTGCGGCGTAATTTGGCGTAATTGCGGCGTAATTTGGCATAATTGTCGCATAAAATGCTGCAGTAGTTCAATAATTCCATTGCGTTTTTGTGGGATAGTTTTTTTCTCGGCCCGCTGGGATCGTTTCTAATTCATGGTTCTAATATGGACAAAGGTTGAATTTGGAGCCTTAGTTCTTTGCAAAGTTGGTGGATAAGTCTTGATGTGTCTTGATGGATGAGGTCCAGGAAGCTTGATAGCATTGCCAATCTAGGTACCCTGCAAAAAAAGACAAATTCTTTGCAGGTGAACGTAGATATTCCCATTGATACCAAAAGACTAGTTAGAATTAAAGTACCCATCTAAGATTGACCTAGCTATATGGCCATGTTCAATAGTTCTTTGTATGTTTACCAGAACCCATATGCTCCATGTATAGTATATATTTACCTACATCTATAGGTCATTTATGGGGTAAATGTTGTAAATATTCCAGCACCATGGAGCATATGGGAGCGAGTATTGGAGGATATGCCCATCGTATTGGTTTATAAACGAAGAACCAAAACGAAAAGCTGAGCAACCAAAACGATTTTGCCACTTGGGGATCACATTGTGCAGTCAGCGGATAACAGCTCCGCCTTTTTTCAAAGTCCTTTTATATCCCTCATTGGCATGAAATTACGTCCTACGATGTGGGGCCCCCAAGATGGTTAAGTTGGTTAATAACTCCAATAACTATGGTTTATCATACTTATTATACTTATTACTATAGTGAATAGGATTTATGAAACAAAAAAAACATAACGTTTGGGGAGCCCACATTGTACTATAGTTATATCATCCATATTATAATGTACTATAGTTATATCATCCATATTATAATGTTATCCCAATAGTTATCTACCCCATTGATATCATCCATTAACATAGCAATGGAAAGATCCACCCATTTTTATTGGGAAAATCCACTATTTCGATGGCCATTTTCAATAGCTATTTTGACATAACCAGAGGGTATATCAATGTATGTCCCATACATATTATCACGTTGTCAGTCTGCCTAGCGGAAATCTCCTTCATCCCACAATATCCCACGAGTAAACCTGGTCCCGGGAACGCCACGGAACGGTAAACCCTACGTTTTTTTTGGGCCATGGGAAAAACGCGATTCCTGGTTAGTCACTTGGGATATAACCCAAAAAAAAAAACAATGAAATAATCCATGGCTACTAACTAGTTAACTAGCTCCATGGCCCATCTAAGTATGTATATCATGATGTATCCATATCCACCATCAACTCAACGTTCACTGGGATTCCTTGCGCTATTCCATGATATTCCCAGGCTTTTCCCGGCACCAACTTCAAGGAGCGCAACGCATCGCGGGGCCCGCCTTGCTGTCTACAAAATCGCCTTCAGCGATTTGACGAAGAAAACCTTCTATTGTTGTCCTTCACCTAAGCGGATGAGCAGAAAGGGGAGCGAGTGATCGTTGAAGTGTCAGATGTGTAGATGGTTTCTATCTTTTTGGAAGGGGAAAAAAAGAGGGGCTGAATGAAGAATCGAGTTTGATGATTTTTTTTGTCCATTTATGGGATTTTGACAAACAACATATAGGGATTTGACTTGATTTGATCGTCAACGAGCACAAGTGGTCACGTGGATCACGTGAAGAGAAAATTACCGGGAACTCCCTATATTCGAAATGATGTGAGAAGGATTCACACTGATGTCCTGACCATTTTCTTCATCAGACCAATCTTCTGAGTTTTTTTGGCTCATCTAAGAAGTTGGCTCGATTGCTGGTTAGTCAGATCCTCTTATAGCCAGTGAAAAATGGGAGCCAAATCCCAGATTGATCATTTATGTTTATTTCGTAACTTTCCCATGTTTGAGAACCTCTGTACTTTGCAAAATTCTACAAATATTGCGCGCCTTTGCTATTTCAAATTATCTTTTCCAAACAACTTAGTTGAATGATATATACTTCATTGATTGTTGTAATTGAGTGTTCTTTCATCGTTTAATCAAGTTAAGTTGACGCATAGGCCCAGCTATGGCAAGCCGCTGACTTGTTATTTTGTCATGTAGCTCACCCACACCTTTAATCATCAATAAATAAATAAAGCAAAAAACACCTGTAAGATTTAATATCATGACCCTAAGTTGACCCATCAAAATTATACGCTAAATATCATGTTTCCACTTCAAATCTATATAAATCCAACTAAATTATCCTATCCAAATCTCCAAAACCTCAGAAAAAAACGCTCAATGAATCCCATGTATCACTGAAAGAAAAAACAACTCTAATGATTATATGTGTTTGTTTTTGTATTTTTTTGTCCAATGATATATATATATATATAATTACATATGCTATATATATATAATTACATATGCTCTAAATATATAATACAACTATATATATATATATACAAAAAAAGAACATATACTCATAAAATTCCCCATTCAAAAGAACCACGCCACGTTTTTTTCCGTTTCGTCCAAGGCGCTCAATTGAACGCTCACATCCGCGGGCGTCACTGGATCCACCGCGTCCGGCTCCCCCGTGGCCGTGGAGCGCTTCGCAACGCCGAAGGCGCCGCGGCGCGCGGCGACGAGGACGGTGAGGGCGCCAAGGAAGGCGCCAATGGAAACGGCCACCAGGATGTATCCTGCCAAGGACATATGATTTAACATGATTTCACTGTTATCATGAAAACTATGTGGTATCATCATGAATATATATATATATATACAATTTGCCCCCCCCAGTTATAAGTTGGTTTATAATCCCATTAACTGTAGTAATAAGTACCATAAACCATAGTTATTAGAGTTATAAACAAACTTAGCTATCTTGGGGGCACCATCTTGTATATATATATATATATGTATACCCAGACCATCCAAATAGCCCCATAACTATTGGGCACGCCGCTGAGAGTCGCGTCTAGGTATCTATGACTAATAATGATTGGATAGAGGATTTTTTTTGGGCCATTGACTATAGTTAATGGGACCATGTGTAAGTGATATCATCTAAATGGTGATAGTATCAATAGGGTAATAGTTATGATATAAATTGAAATGTGTAAATGATAACATCAGGAAGCATATTGAAATTGGCATTTATTTATATATATATATATATATATGTATATACAACATGTGGTTTGGGAAAAAACACATTCATATACATTGATAAATTAGCTAATATGTCTAAGTTAGAATCATACGTGGATGTATCATGGTAGTGGGTATGAGGAATATATTTCGGGGTATAGTGCATACATACATATTAATATAGTATCAATCATAAGTCCAATGGACCATAGAAACCAAGAGAAATGATGAATCGTGATCTGACATGGATTGAATCAGAAAATGTATCGTAAAGATGGTAACCACAAGAAATTCATTGTGATTGAACTTTCTTCACCAAGAAAAAAGGGGAATTAATTGATGAATCTTAGATTTTTTGGGAGTCCTAAGTTGTCTGAAATCCATAGGCTTAGCGATATGTCTATAGTTGGGTTTCAACACACCAACTTCAACTGGGCGGCATCGTATCCTGGAGATGAGGGGCAAATCCTCTGGTGTTTTAGCGAAGCTATGGAAGATCACAATTTTCGAAGGGCAAATCATCATCAATCATCTATAAAAGTGTCATTTCCGATAGCTGTATGAAATAATCAGAAGGTACATATATAATCATATATATATAATTATATAACTTTATATAGCGATTTGTTTTTTTTTACATACATTTATGATGTATCTTGGATGTAAATGGCAGGTGTATTTGATGGAGATTGGAAGATTGAGGCATAGGTTTCTTTGTTTTATTCAGAAACCACAGGAACAAGGGTGATCATAATGGCTAGATCGGTCATGTAATTCAAGGAGTCTAGATGTTTGAACAATGAAATAGGATCCTGGAGGTTAGGGATCAACTGGATCCTATCCATGGATCAAAAGATATCGGATGTAAACTTCTGATTCACGTATGGGAATTGTTACGGGCTTCTTTTTCAAAAGGGAAGTCAACTCTCCAACGAACCCTCTGGTGCCATCAAGCGTGCTGGAAAATCCACCATTGATATATGATTTGTCCATAAAATCCTCCATTTATCATGGGCATGTCCCAGGTTTTTCCATGTTTTTTCCATGTTTTTTCCATGGTTTTCCCATGGTTTTCCCATGAAAAGTTCCATTTATCGAGGTTTTCCAGCCAGGTGGTCCTGGTTCTTCGCTCGTCTCCTCCCGCTCTTCGGTCGTCAACACGACACCCTCCTCCTGTGGTGCCGGTAACCGGCGAGCCCCTGGAGGTGTCCAGAAAATGGGGGATGAACATCTAATTACCATTATCCATTTTTTTGAAAAAAATCCATGGGATGGAAAAAAATGGTGCAAAAATAAAATGGGGTATGGGAAAAAAATCTAATTCCTGATTTATTTTGCACAATTATCCATCTAATTACATATCTGTATGGAAAAAAAACACCATTTTCGTTGACCAAATCCTCAATTTCTGGCCTTGTGAATGAAATTTGATCTGTGAAACCATCGCATCCCATCAATGAACAATTAATGTAGTAAACCCAGTTATTTTGAACAAACTTTCCATTTACATCCACTGACCAACCATTTAGGGGTCCTTTTAAATCATCCCAAGTTATAAACCTCTATTGGGTTTACCTCATAGGTTTCGCAAAAAAAAAACACGAAAAATTCCGGATTCCGCGTTTCTCCAAGGAGAAGCACCGTGAAAAAACCACGGCTGTCCTTGCTGATAGCGAGCCCTCGTCCCGTTCTGTGGCGTTCCTTGGGTGCCATCTGCTGGGGCTCAGAAATCATCGCCGCACCTGCGCCAGAGAGACGGATTCGGTCGAGTGATGGTGGTTGGTTTATAAGCCATTGACTATGTATATCTGTATAACTATATATGTATAGTATATATATATATATATAACTATATATGTAGTTATATATAATTTATTTATATCTATATATCATTGACTATGTATGTACATATATGTATGTATGTATGTATGTATGTATGTATGTATGTATGTATGTTATGTTATGTTATGTTATGTTATGTTATGCTATGCTATGCTATGCTATGCTATGCTATGCTATGTTATGTTTTGTTATGTTATGTTATGTTTGTATGTATGTATATATATATATTAATTATATATGTAAACACCATGATAGACCATTAATTACCATTATATACCCCACATAAACCCGAGTGAGCCACATTATAAATCGATGATTTGCGCCACCAAACATCCGAGCCACAAACAGACTTAGCCCACTTGTAGCTGAACTATCGCCATGTTTACTCCTCCCAAAACGAACATGAAGCCCAACACATTGTCATTTCGAATAAACACAACATCCACCAAATCATTAAGCTTGCCAAACAAAAAAAAATATATGATTTATTTCGGAAAATGATCACCCAACGCCATGATGTGGGACCGAAAAAGATGTCAGATTCTTGCGACCCGCCTGTGCCCGGGGCCAAAGTTTCAAGGTGATGTTTCCTCAAGGCCGCAGGACCCCACCCAGGGCGGCAAATCTTCGGATATCATAAGGATGTAACACAAAAAAAAACCTGGGGATGAAGGGTGATATTTCATGAATTGATGTTTTGCAATGTGGTGCCCCAGTTCCTTAGTTAAGTTGGTTTGTAATTAACATAACTAGCGTGTCTGCTAGATATATTTGTTAGGTGGGGTCATTGACCAATTTCTACTTTCTGAGGCACCACCTTGCATGGGTTTATCTGAAAATTCATGGGATACTCATTTTTTTCACCCAGTTACAAGTTGCTTTGTTCAAGCCTATCCTATGGATATACCTAGTTGGATATACCTAGTATAACTCCATATAACTCCTACTTCACCTATAGTTTAAACCCTTCTTATTCAGTTCACCTCCCAATGGGTTGTAGTGGTTAGTGGGATGAGCCTCATGGCTCATCTAGTTTGGTTCCTGTTTTGTCCTGGAAGAGAGAGTTCACAGTTCACAACCCCCCCCCCACAGTTCCGATACATCGGTACCCCAAACCACCAGTAATATCTGGCTGTATGATATAAGTAATATGATCAACATCACCTTACCAGCAAAAAGATACTAGTAATAATGTTGACCTACGATTTGTAAACTACCCCTGAATAAAGCTAACCAAACCCCCAAACTAAATTATAAACTACCCCTAAATAAAGCTAACTTTTTTGGGCCCCAACCCCAGATTTGCCCAGATGGGGGTGAAAAAAAATGTCAATGCTTTATTTGAGGTGGCTTTCATGTACTAATTTATATTGCCAGCTCATTCTTACCTTGATAACTTCAAATTTTCA
>Ga0126342_10021596_pt1 | contig 10711 bp, 10 predicted proteins | sample Cyp1metagenome_FD_92528 | JGI IMG/M metagenome (GOLD analysis project Ga0126342, IMG submission 92528) | Coral microbial communities from Lord Howe Island, Old Settlement Bay, Australia - Cyphastrea 1 metagenome | ecosystem: Host-associated > Invertebrates > Cnidaria > Coral ... | reverse complement strand
GATGGTGCCCCCCAGTTATAAGTTGGTTTATAAACCCCATTAACTATAGTTATATCTACCATAAACCATAGTTATGGGAGTTATAAACCAACTTAGCTAACTATGGGGCACCACCTTGTATGGGGGGTTCCTTTTTTGGGGGGGGGATCCCAAAACCATCCAATATTGGTGATCCGATCAATGGGAAAAAACAATTTAGGGTAGCCAGATTTTAGGAAACCCGTTTGATGATCCCATATGATCCATATGTGTCACCCCTGTTTTTGTATTTAAAAGTTCGCAGAAAGAGATGATGGTGAAACTCATGAAGATTGTGGGCATCATATAACATATTGGAATGAGAATAACAAACATGAATGAGAATAACATATCCAAGACGTGAACATGAAAAAGAATATGCCATAATCGTGAAACCTTTAAGGTTTCCCACTGGGATATCTCAGGGATCTGGGTGTATTTTGGTTTCTACTAACTGGATAATGGACATTATGTATTAACCAATCACAGAGGGAAAAACACATTTAGCTATTGATGATAGTTGATGTATTCATTGGGAAATCCACCAGATATCAGGAATGTCACGGTTTAATTCCCTCGGTTTTTGCTTGGTCTTGGTTCGAGGAATGGACCAGGGTTTCCCTGGATGTGCGATTAATTTGTGGGCCCACGTTTCATGCACTGAAGTTTGCAGATGGGAAACTTGGATTCAACAGGAGGCTTCTGAGCATTGGATTGTCGATTGGGCGGACTCTGGGTAAAGTTAAGAATATTGAAGAAGCCACAAGCTGATGGTGCATATCAGTACGGGGCTCTATATAGAATATGGTGACATAATATGGGACATAATATGGGACATAATGTGGGACATAATATGGGAGATACCCTCTGGTAAACTAACATAGCTATGGAAAATCACAAGTTTTAATGGGAAAATCCACTATTAATGGCCATTTTCAATAGCTACGTTAAATTACCAGAGGGTAATATGGGACCATATGGGACCAACTTTGGGCCTAGCTTTCCAGTTAGTCAGTTCTGCCATCAGCGACTCCACCTGCAAAGATCTGGTAAAGACGAGTGACTGGCATCTGTGCGGAGTAACATGTGAGTGGCTCCAAGTAGATTAAAATGATATGTTCTAAAAATAGGACGGTTAAGGTTTGAATCATATTTGAATCATGTTGTATAGTTTATGATATAGATTGTTATAGTATCTGCATCAAACAATAATAAGTCTCTATATGTCCCACCCAAAGAATGGATGTTCCGAATCAAACGGATGCTTCAATAGTTCAATGCATCTCTGAGGAGCCAGGACCTCAAGGCTAAGCCCGGCTACTACCTCCAGTGCTTCCGGGGCCCCGGTGGCTGGCAGCGCTTCGAGCCGTTGCCGCGGCCGGATGCGCGCTTCGGATTTCCTTGGACGGTCAAGGATTGGGATAAGAGGCAGCGAAAGGCCGGGATTGAAGATATTGAAGGTGATTTATTTAGTGTTTTTTTTCTCTATTGAAATTCCAAATTGGTGTTTCCTAAAATGGGGGGATCCCGAAAACCATAGAGTTTCAATACTAAACTGGTTTAATTTTGGATTTCTCATTTTAGGAAGCCCAAAAATTATTCAAATTTCAAATGGCAAAAATCCGCCATGACTAGGGAATCTACGGGAGAAGAAACTATGTTTTTTGATATTTCTTGGAGGCCTTGAAGCAAATCCAAAGGCCATGGAGAAGATCCATCAGAGAGAAACCAAGGAGTTGGAATGAAGATCCCACTGCGGACCCCCATGCTCGAAGCGGGACGAAACACGCAAAGGAGAACGAAACAGAAATCCGACAGCAAGAGACGGATGAACATTGATGAAACTCGATGAACATGGGAGTTCCACAGAAGTTCAATACGGAGCAAAAAAGAGTCAGCGCTTTCAGCGTAGACACAGAGGCTGCGACTGGACTATCAACAGATGGGATTCATCAGACCAGGAGAAAACCAATGCCCGATGAGTGTTACATCGAGTGCGTCCGAGACTGTTCTTCAGCACGTTGAATCAGCTCTAGTCCCCCTGTTGGCTCCCTGTTGGCGATCCTGAAAGTTGGCGATCCGCGACTTCGGGACAAAAGGCTGTGAGCAAACCAATGGTGAGGTCGGGGAAAGCTAGGTTTGTTCATTTCCAAGATTCCCAAGGGGAAGACTCCCACTCTCTCCGTTTATGTGGTGGCAATACTGTGAACATGTGTGAACAGTGAAATGTCAAACAAAACACGGCAGAAACAAAAGCACATGTCACTGTTATTGTTGATGATGTCCTGGTATCCTATTAAATTCAAAATATCCTTTTAATTAGCCTATAGATTAAACATGATTAAACACTAATTAAACTGATCTTCATCAGATCTTGTTTGATCATTTGTGTATCATAATCTCATCATCTCAAGCTATCGCAGCTCCGGGACTCCGGGACTCGCCCAGGCTTTGTCCATCGACAAGCTGGGATACCTGGGCCATGGGCGACCAGAGTCATCAGTAGATGTCTGGGGATTCGAGGTGAGTCCAGAGTTATCCCAAAAAAACATCGAAAAACACAAAAAAAACAACCAAAAAACATCAAAACACCATCTGTTTCCGCTTTTGGAAAGGAACCAAATTCCAATATAGTCCACAGCATCTGGCACTGCAAGATGGCCAAGACCCAGAGACTCTTCAAGCTGTCACGGTCACAGCGAAGTTGTGAGGAAGGCCAACGGTTGACATCTACTGAATGGTCACCCAGGTATCATCTCGAATCTCAATACTCTTAAGTACATGACAGAAACATCACCAGGACTTATGAATAGGATGTTTCATAGGAGAAACTAGCCCAGGATGCCCAGGATGATCCACTAGAGACACTTCCTTGCCGGTCACCGCTCAGATTGAGCAGAGAACCCTTTCAGAGTCTCCTGCCAGGCCGGAGACATCGCTTTTTTGGGACGTGGGACATCTAGCTGGACATCCAGCGAAATAGCAGGATGGCCATAGCTTTGGGGATTGAACCAGCCGAAATATAGGCGATGGAATTGGACTAGTCGGGGTAAGTCGGGCAGATACCTCTGAAATATTTTCTGACTACATCCTGCATACTACTGCTGCAGTAAACGGTAGGGATATGGCGGATATGGTCGAGTTGTGGGGATGTGTGACAAACCTAACTGGCAAGTTGGTTTGAGTCAAGAATGGGACAACATTCAATCCCATAGGATCCATGTATGGTATATTGATGGTAAATGTTACCATAGCAGCACCATGGATCCTATGGGAATTATAGACTACAGAAATCCTTGCCTAGAAAGACATCAGAAGTCCAGCGTCCGAGCCAGCAGAATATATTTTCGTATCTTTCTGAAAATGGTTACCCTCTGGTAATTTAACATATAGCTATTGAAAATGGTGATTTATAGTGGATTTTCCCATTGAAAATGGTGATTTTCCATAGTTATGTTAGTTTACCAGAGGGTAGTATACCCCCAAATAGAAGTTTGAATAGGGGAGATTGATGGAAAATGATCATAAACCAGCAAATTTGAGGGCCACACCCATATCAATAAGATCAGCCCCTGTCAGGCGGTCACCGGAGCGAGCATCCAAAGGCAAAGGCAAAGGCGCAAAAGAACGCCCCAAAACCGCTGACCAAATGGGCGGGTGAACTTTCAGAAAACCCTGGAGATCCATGAAGTAATGGTTAGTAAATGTGAGTAAGCGGTTAATGATGTTAATGATCCACATAGACTGTAGTTGGAATTTATATGAATTTACATCCCATGTGTCACTCGGTTACACTCTTAGCCTTGTTATGTTGGCCCTGCTTGAAACCCTGCAGCTGGAACCCTCCGTAAAATTACCAGAAATTTCAGGTTGCTGAATTGTTATAGTTGAACAATGTTGAACATCATTTATGTAGAATAGATTGGCTCGTGTAAATGTGGTAAACTTCGGGAAATCTGCCAGGTGAAGTAGATACCTGGCGAGCTGAATTCGAGGAGGTGAAGATGCGGGAAGTGCTGGTAAGTTGGGTGGAATTCTTGGCCATAGACTGGGTCAACCTTGATTAGATACTTTAGTGTTTCAATCTTTGCTCTCAATGGTAAAATGATGTAAAATGATGTAAAATGATGTAAAATGATGTAAAATGATGTAGAATGTACTAACTAGCTAATAATTAATGAGTTTTTGTTGGCAGGTATCTAAGGTTCACCATGTAAATAGGAAAATAGATTGACCGATTAGAGTCAGGTTCTTGTCAGGGCGTCCAAGATTGGGCATGGGGGAAGATTCTGACAAAAAGTCATTACTTTCTTGGGGTATTAAGACATATTAAGTTTTGGGGGAACCTGGTTGCGCACCTTGCCAGCGCAATGAATATCAATGAATGGCTGGTTCGTGAAGCCCTTGGATGGTCCATTAGAAATGATCCCGGCCCCGGCCTGCCAGAGGTGTTTTTCTGTGGTCGTCAGATCCCAAAGATATCTGACAAAGTGCCCATTTCGTTAGTTTATCATATATTATCTACCCGGCCTGGTAAACTAACAGTTTGCTGTTGAAAATATGGCCCAGTCGAAATAGTGGATTTACCCATTGATAGCATGGTGATGTTCCATAGTTTTTTGTATTTTTTCCAGAGGGTAGATATCTTTGGATATGACATGGCAGTTCTGGGATCCTTTGGCGAGGCCTGGCTCCTAGATCGCACGGCCATGAGATCCAAAAGTTTCTGGTCCTTTTTGCTGGGCCTCAGTGGATGGCTGGTTGTTTCCCTGAAGAAATCACCAGTTGATAGGTGGTGAATATCATGCCATTATCTATATACATCTATATACATATATTTACAGGGTTTCAACCAAGGTGGTGCAGGATTTCGCAACCATGCACAGTATGTACAAAGTCTTCATAGTTTGTCAACAATTGCTTGAACATTAAACATATATCCACCATGGTGCGTTTTTTTTTGCGGTGGGGAAGACCTGGACGAGTCCTGCGTGACGTGCACCAGTCATTTTTCAGCGTCAAACAGTTTCACCCAAATTGAGTGCCACGATATGATGGAAAAACCCAACTTTGAATGGGATAATATAGGAGATTACACCATTTGATCAATTAGAAAAAAACGCACGTAAAGGATCCTTTGGGAAGCCAGTTTCATCCAGTCCTTGGGTTGATGAGAGTCATTACAGTCCATGGGAACCCCTATATTCCACTGGGATTCCACTGTCCTTGGATGTGCATCCCACTTAGTAAGCGGTTTGCAGCCCATATGGAACTGGGGATGTTCCATATAATATGCATAATATATATATATATAATAAGTATATTATATGATATATATATATATATGTCATATGTATGTGTATATATATATATATATGTCATTTATATATATATAGTTGTATAGGATTTTTAGAACTTGAGTTTGACTAATTAACCACCACCAACGGGGACCCGGTCGCTGCCAAGGACCATGTACCCACGCTCACCATCGCCTCAGCGTGAGCAAGCGCAAGAGCAGGCTGAGGCCACGGTGTATGGATAGATTCGAAGCAGAAATCTCCATCGTTCACGAGAAAAACCATGGGTTTCCCGTAATGTCAACCCTGGATTAATAAACCCCTAGGCTGGTTAATTGGGGGGGTACCATTTAAGTATTGGATTATGACTATTGGAGGAGTACCCCCTAATTAATAAACCATGGTGCTGTTTACCAAATAGGGATATTTTATGTGCTGTTTATAAATGTTGATATGAGATATGTAACAAAACTCAATAGGATTTGTGGGGCCTCACAATATGCGAAAAAAAGCGGGACCCCAAAATCATCCAACCTGGTCATTTTAACTGCGAAAACTCATGGCTCGAGAAACAATCATGTATGTAACAAGCCATGGATGTGATCTTATTGGCAAGTCATTACAGTGTTGGAAAATGCCCATTCCAGTTCATAATCCATCCTGGAGACCATTCATAATGAAAGGGCTTTCAGTTTTCAACATGATACAAAGGTGGTCCCCCTGTTATTATAAGATGTTGGTTTAGTTTCACTCCATTCCCTATAGGTATATATGCCCCTAATCAACCCAACAGTTCACCAAGTTAATTCAACCAACTCAGCTATATATCATAGTATTGTCAGAAATCTGCTATAAATCCCATAAAATCCTTATTTTTGTTGGTAAAATCACTTTTTATCAGTGAAATTTTCTCAGTGAATTCCCCATGAAATCATCGTTGCGACGTTGCCTTCGGCCAGGCCCCTCCGCCCATGACCAAGGCAGGGCTATGGTTGAATCATTCATTTTCGTAGCTGGAGATTCCATCAGAAATAAGATGTAATGAGTAATATGTGTCCATATATCACTACTGCACTACATGAATGGTTTATGATAGATAGCTATGTTACTGTTGTATGAAACCTTGTATTTGTTGATGTTGTTTCCATTTTTCATGATTCTAGAATGGACATTTTCCGGGGGTATAGGGGCCATGTTCACATTTCAATCACTGCTGGGGATTGTAGTTCCAGTATACATGGGATGATCCACTGGGCCATGGACTGGCACAGAATGGTTGGCAGGTGGCAGGTGATGTCAGGCTCAACCTGCCCCTCAAGCTGAAAAATTGGATACTTGCCGTCACAAAAAAATCACCCACTTCGGTCCGCAGGAAGAGCAGAAGAGGAACGATCGATTTCAAGATAACATCAAGAAGGCTGGTGTGCTCCGGGCCACGGTTCTGTCACTTTCAAATTGGAGAGATTCAGAATGGGTCATGATTCAGAATGGGTCATGTGGTATGGAGATGTATGGAGTATGAACCCAGAGACCTTCATGTTTCACCTTGTGCGTTCATGTTGATGCAGGGAGACTTACGTTTTTTGTTAAGCTTCATATCCAGCTAAATTGATATGTACCCTTTTCGGCAGAATATGTGTATACAAGTGTATATTTATTACCATAATATCCATAATATACATATATCCCGCCATATCCCGCCAAAAAAGACTCTGTTAGGCAAATACTCGACATGGGTTTGTGCAGAATCGGGGCATACCCCGCATCTGCAATTCCAAGTGGAAGAAGCGTACTGGACCACTGACCACTGGATCTTGGGTTACTTGATTTTGGACAGATCCATACCTTTGGTGAACTATATCCTTACCCTCCAGTACTTTAGCATAGCTATGGAAGACGACTCATTTATAGAGGCCTTTATACAGGATTTACCCATGGGCCTAACAGTTTGTGATGTTCAATAGCCATGTTAGAATACCATTGTGTTTTTTTTAATCTCCTGCTGTGGCCCCTATGGCCATAAAACATCATGGTCTGAAAAAAAAAACTAGGCCTCCAATTTCCGTTGCCGCCATGGTCAGGCCATGAAGACAGAAGCCAAGGAGTCCCGAAAAGTCGTATGTTCTACAATGAAGAACCCCAAGACTCGTATACCAGTATAGGAAACAACAGAAAGAACGGCTAGATAAACACTAGTCAGAGGTGTGTGTGTGTGTGTGTTTATCCATTCAATTAAACTCATATTCCTGTTTGCACATCATGCAATCCCAAAACAGCAGTGAATCATGGCCATCCACCTCGAGTCCCCGAAGACCCCAACGATAAACGCTTAAAAAGTGCCCCAATACCGTAGCATTCCACGAAAAAAATCAATCACTGGGTTGGTTTAAGGGAACATTTTAACCGGAAACCCCCATATTTCATGGTAAAAACCATGGTTTCCGGTTAAGATTTTCCCAAGAAAACCAATCCAATGAAACAACGTTTCATGGAAGGCGAATGTAGGTGTCCATTTTTCAGCTTGCAGGAGCTGAAAAAGATCGAGAAGGACAAGGGTGGAGAAGACGAGGACGCAACCAGTTCAACCCCGCTGCATCTGGTGGGTATACTTTCAATATCTTTCAATGATGCGTTATTCAAGTGTGCATTCCTTATATATCCTTATATGTTTTAGTGGATTTGTGTGACTAAAACTGAGAATGATGATGATTATAACTATGTTATGATCCCATTAATTAATCACGACTGCACTTATTTGGGTATCCCCGATCTCAGACAGCCATAGTCCATGGTTGATACAGATACAACCAACGACAAAAAAGACCTGGACAATGGGCCAGCGCTCATTTGATTCAGCGCTCCTAGAAGAATTGCTGGGTAATTTGGGGATTTTGTTTGAGGCGCACGAATCAGCATTTTTTAGCTTCACTTCGACAAACACACTCACTTTTTGGGGAGTCAGGCTGAATTGGGAGGCAGTCCAACCATTCCAACCAGCCAAGTTCCACAGAATGAGGCACCCCAAATGCGGCCAACACTGCCAGAGATGTGATTTCCAGCTGCGGTCATCAACGGAACGTGCTTTGAGCTTGGATGCCCTGGGCAGGATGGCAAGAAGGAGAAGGACAAGAAGGAGAAGAAGGAGAAGAAAGGAAAGGAAGATGATGAGAAGAAGGAAAAGAAGTCCAAGAAAGAAAAGAAGGAGGAGAAGAAGGAAGAATCTGAAGATGTGAAGATGGAAGAGAAAAAGGAGTCGAAGAAGGACAAAGCTGCTGAGGAGAGCTTCTGCAGTTCAGTTGGGTCCTTGGGCGGTCTGCTGTAGATTGTTTTACTATTGCCTCAAGGAAATCTCCGGAAGCTTTTTGTAATGATGAGAAATTTCTTTATATGTAATTATATATATAATTTATAGAGAATCTATATTTTTTTACGATGCCAATTGTATTTAAGATTGTTCTAATGGCGCATGTCCTACCTTCACAAGAGACTGTGTGTACTGTGTGTCCCTGGTCGGACAGGCTTTCGTCCAGTGGTTTAGCAAAAAGGTTGATTTGTTTAAATAACTGATGAATCTGGCAACTGACATGGTAGATAGATTTATGATAAATGTAGATTGAATATGTCTACAGGTGGCTGAGCATTGGGCTGTCTCATTTCAACTGCCAAAGTGGCAAGAAATCTTTGAGCCCCGAGGTCTTGACCAGATGGCTATCACCAAGTGGGGGTTTCCTAAAATAGGAGTCTATACACCAACAATTGATGGTTTACAATGGAACATCCTACTAAAATGGATGATGTCGATGGGAGTAGCATTTTAGGAAACCTCCAAGTCGATTTAACAATCAAAGACTAGACGCATACACCATGTTGAATCAATTTGGTGGGTCCATTGCTATACCTTCTGGTGAATTTCAGAAAGTTTGCCTTTGGTGGCAAGCCCTGGGCCCTCGAAAAGAAGGAGAAGAAGGGCAAGAAAGACAAGGAGGAAGAGAAGGAGCTTGCGAACCACTGATCCACTGATGGGCTGGTCATGTTAAGATTTACTCGTGCTAAAACATCCAATTGTATAACAACTTTGAGCCGTAAAATATCATGAATGGTTGGGTCATGTTTATGCTTCTCAGTCTGTTGAGTCTGTTGTTTGAAAATACAATCCCAAGTGACGAATGTTTGTCGAATAGGATACACATGGATGCAAACTATATCCATGTTCCGAAATGTTTGCTCAACAGTAGATGTAGACTTGCAAAACCCAGAAAGTATTGGCAAATCCCCAAAAAAGGCAGTTATCAAATGAAAATCATTGGCAGATGCTTCAGCTGTTGCTGTCTCCGGTCAGCATGGCAAGCTGGGAAATCCGGGTTCACTGAATACATGGAGGGTTAAATCATGTTAAATGAACCATCATTAATGGGTTAATGTGGTTAATAATGTTTAACATTAATGATGGTTAAATGGGAAACTCATCAATGATTTGTTGGTGATTAAACTCACCATCATATTAATGTGAAAAAGGTTAAATCATCAATGGTTTGATGTTGATATAACCATCATTAAACCATCATTCTTGGTTTGATGGTCTCCAATTTTGACCCAGTTGATATCCCAAGATTTCAACAGATCCCAGGTTTTGATGGTCAGCAATGGGTATTTCTAAATGGTGTCAATTCAGGTTGGTAAAGTATTACGTCATTTATAAGTATTACCAGTTACCAAGTAATACTTCAATTCATCATTTCTAAATTGGTATTTCTAAGTATTGCAATTTATGCAAATGATTGAATCTTCCTTGTGGTTGCAAGGAGAAGAAAAAGAAAAAGAAGAAAGAGTCCTCCTCATCATCATCATCCTCTTCCTCTAGCGAGGACAGCGCGGATGAAGCCGGATATTTTTTTGTCATTGATACAGCACATACAGTATAATATGCGGGAATGGGAAACTCACTCAAAATTTCCTGGGGAAGGAGGAGGCCAGCAGCGACAGCGGCGAAACCGTCATGGAAGAACAGGCACCCGTTTTTTTTTCCCCAACACTCAATGAGGGATATCGGATGGACATGATGCGGAAAGTGGATGAACTAGTTGAACTAGTTGCATTTCACAGATTTCGGGACAGAATGGTGAAATGGATTGAAATGGTGCAACAAACCTGGATCCAACCAAGCAAAATTTGCATGTTTCTGATGACTCTGATGACTAATGTTACCCCCAAAAAAAATCTGGTGGATTTCATCATCCCAGGGGGGGGAGATGGCCCATCTTTGAGGAGTCGAGGCGGTAGGTGGCACCCATCAGGACACCTGTTTTAAGCATCTTCAGGTGAAGTGAAGCTCAAAGACATCCAATGTGACTAGACTTAGGATATCTTAGGATGATGATGATGATGATGATGATGAT
>Ga0126342_10021595_pt1 | contig 10711 bp, 8 predicted proteins | sample Cyp1metagenome_FD_92528 | JGI IMG/M metagenome (GOLD analysis project Ga0126342, IMG submission 92528) | Coral microbial communities from Lord Howe Island, Old Settlement Bay, Australia - Cyphastrea 1 metagenome | ecosystem: Host-associated > Invertebrates > Cnidaria > Coral ... | reverse complement strand
TTCTCATAGGAATCTGATGGTTTATCATAGGTTTTCTCATCTTTTCTCATAGGAATCTGATGGTTTATCATAGGTGTTCTCATCTTTTCTCATAGGAATCTGATGGTTTACCATAGGTTTTCTGATCTTTTCTCATAGGAATTTCATGGTTTATCATAGGTTTTCTCATCTTCCCTCATAGGAATTTGATGGTTTACCATAGGTTTTCTAATCTTTTCTCATAAGAATTTGATGGTTTACCATAGGTTTTCTGATCTTTTCTCATAGGAATCTGATGGTTTATCATTGGTTTTCCAATCTTTTCCCATAGGAATCGTATAATAATCGTTTATGGATGAATGATTGGTCAATTATTTTTGGGGGGTTCGGTTTTTGGACCTCCACACTGGACCTTGTTGACCTAGTTGGCCTATAGGGGGGGGTGGTTATTAATCCGGGGTCAGCATTATATATGTAAATATATATATATATATATATGTCTCTATATATATACATATATATACATACACAGTATTAAATTAAAACATATGTCATTCATGATAGAAAATCACATGTTCAGTCATTTCCCCGACATCTTCGGTACCTGGTTTCCACCTTTGGCTGCACGCGCTGCGGTCCAGGAAACTCCATGCTCAGCAGCGCTGGCATTGAGGGTACTGGCAATCCCGGGGCCAGGGCCAAACTGGGCGCGGGGGCAGCAGTTGCGGCGCGCAGGCGGCGGTCGGGGCGATCTGGGGGCGGAGGCTCCTGGGCACAGAAAACCTGGGGATATCATGGGGATTTACAAAGATTCATGGGGCATTTTTTACCCAAAATATGGGAAAATCTATGGGTTTGGAGGACAGGAGGACAGGAAACAAAAAACAGGTCGGTTAGGAACTGATTATTTCCCACAGTGGATTGTGCAGTCCTCAATATGTTCACCTTGGATAGTATAACCCCGTGTAATCACCATGAGACGGGTGCGATGGCTGGATCCTAAGCTATCTGAGCGTCACCCGATTTTTTCTGCGCTCGGAGTCTCGTGCAAGGGCTCAAGGCGTGTTGACGGTGGCGGTACCCTCATAGCACAGGCCGATGTCAAGGCCAAAGCCGAGTCACCCCGCCACACCGTCTGTCAAACGTGGGCGGCATCAAAAAGGAAGACATCGCGGCTCAAGATCTGACCAAGAAAAAAGATCAGGCAGAAGATTCCACTCTGGTTTGGCTCGCAGATACTGACTCAAATGTCGCAACGCTTGTGGGTCATCTTGCTCCCTAATTTGTACAACATTTTTTGTTTTTTTTCTCCGAGACACAACATGTTAAGGCAATTTTCCGTCTACATACACCCCCCACTGCATACATTTATCAAATGTATGAGAAGTAGGGGGACAGGTGGTCAAGGTTCGCGACGGAAAGAGGTGCCAAGAAGGCTATGATTGTGATTGAATTGCACATGGGGGGAACCTGCCCTGCAGCAGCACAAAAATGTATTCCTTTGGGGGGTGAGCTGCTACTATGAACTATCAATTCATGGCAAGTCAGAAATCTTAAAATGTATGAAGCATAGGGGGACTATGTTCATAACAAACGTCAGGCACGAGGCATGTCCGGGCTATATTGGCTGCGGTGATCCCAGCTGTTCTTGGGACTCCTGCATCTTCTGGCCATGCCACACATGTGCTTAAATGCAAAACAATGTATAGAACAAGTGTTTCCAGGTTTCCAACTGTTTGGGGCTGCTATATCTATCTATATATATATTATATTATATTATATTATATTATATTATATATTATATTATATTATATTAAATTATATTATATTATATTAAATTATATTATATTATATTATATTAAATTATATTGTATTATATTATATTATATTATATGATATGATATGATATTATATTATATTATATTAAATTAAATTAAATTATATTATATTATATTATATTATATTAAATTACATTGTATTATATTATATTATATGATATTATGTTATGTTCTATTCTATTATATTATATATATTATATCATATTATATTATGTTGTTATATCATATTATATTAAATTATATTATATTAAATTAATTGAAATATATTATATTATATTATGTTATGTTATATCATATTATATTAAATTATATTAAATTATATTAAAATATATTTTATTAATTATATTAATTTATGTTATATTAATTATATTAATTATATTGTATTATATTATATTATATTATTTTATTATATGATATTATCAAAGGAAGCTGGGAAGCAATACTTCCGCTTTACGGACAAATAGAATTCTGAGACTTGAAATGATGAAGGGTCGTACGTGATCTAACAATACATAACATAACAATACATAACAAAAGAATAAGAGACTATGGAATTGACCTTGATGACGGGTGGTAGATCATATAACATTACATAACATGCCAATACATAACAAAAGAATAAGAAGCTATGGAATTGACCTTGATGAAGGGTGGTAGATCACACAACAATACATAACATGACAATACATAACAAAAGAATAAGAAGCTATGGAATTGACCTTGATGAAGGGTGGTAGATCACACAACAATACATAACATCACAATACATAACAAAGAATAAGAAGCTATGGAATTGACCTTGATGAAGGGTGGTAGATCACATAAGAAGACGTGCTCAAAGAATGGGAAAGAACAAATTGCGTGCAAGAAGCTATGGTACCGCAAGCTTTGCAGCAGCAGTTCTATCGTTTTATCAAAATGCTTGAAAATAATAGAGATGTCTTGAAAGCTATGCAAAAGTCGACGTTGCTTGAACTCATGTGTGTGGCTGAGCGTACAGGTAAGCCAGAATATGTATTTGGCAGAATTTTTTGACGACGGAGCTATGAAAAGCTGGATGAAGATAGGAAGCACAGCTGTGTGTTGCATCGATTTGCTCGATCGACAAGTTCGTGGAGATCCTTGATCGAAGAAGAGTAGAATTGCAATCCTTTGGCGCAGCAAGTGTTGAATCCTTGTTTGCAGTGCACGCCAAGAAGCAAGAATCAAGTTCCTTAGTAGTAGTACTGGGACGTGATTCATGAAAACTTAGATGACACATGAGAAGAGATGAGCTGGGATAAGGTGAGAAGAGCTCAGATGAGATGAAGTGTGGAGTGTGAAGAGTGCAGTGTGAAGTGTGGGGCGTGAAGAGCGCAGTGTGAAGTGTGGAGTGTGAAGAAAGCAGTGAGAAGTGAGAAGTGTGGACTGTGAAGTGTGAAGTGTGACATGTGGAGTGGGAAGAGTGCAGTGTGAAGTGTGAAGTGTGGAGTGCGAAGAATGCAGTGTGAAGTGTGGGGTGTGGAGTGTGAAGTGTGAAGTGTGGAGTGTGAAGACGCAGTGAGAAGTGTGAAGTGCAAAGTGGAGCTTCAAATGCGACATGTGCACCAGGACACCACTTTCGCAGAATGCACGCACGCACGGGCTTGGCTGGCGCACGGCGCACGCAAGTTCTATAGATGAGAAAGGTGTTATATATATATATATCTTTAAGGCAACTTCCGCCCCGCCTCGTGCGGGTACTACTGGTATATTATATTATATTACTAATATTTGAAACAAACATATACTAATAATAATATGTATACCTATGAGTATTAAAAAACGACTGAAACCTAGCCCACCACGGCACCGTTTGACCGCTCTCCTCTGGTGCTTCTTCGCGCAAGTGACTAAGGAATTGCTGCGGCAGCGGCTTTAAAAATGTCCTCATCGACTGCCAAGCATAATGGAAGGACAGGGGAAAAAGGGATTTAATATGCCTTAATGTTAATTATGAAACCATGGAAGGTCAAAATGAAAAAGGACCAAGTAAAAGGACATTTGTCAAACACAATCATCAAATGATGACAAGGACATACAAGGACCAAACATTCACATATGAATTTGGTGTGATTTGATGAGTTTTTCCATCACCCAAAGTGGTGATCTAAAGGCCACAAACATCGAGCTCAGCAAAGAATGGGCCATCTTTCAGAACTTTCACCACCACTTATGGCCTTTGCACAACCAACAGTTATGGTATGGTATAAATGGACTGAACTAACTCCGCTAGCTGGTGAAATATATCATGAAATAAGCCCATAGAAATAACTGTTAGTTGGGCCATAAGTGTGGTGACGTTTAATATCATGATATATAAGGCCATTTAGAACTGTTACGGGCCATAACTGCACCTGTTGCTTTGCAGAAAAAAACAACGTTTTCTTCCCTCAGAAACTCCAGCAGTTTCACAGCTAGTCTCCAACCACCTGATCTGGTGGTTGAGCAACATCTGCTCGTAATGTCAAGCTCCTTTTTGTATGGCTGAAGCACAACCAATTATGGGGTCAACTTAATAACTTAGTTCATTTTACAAAGTTGGGAAATGGATGTAAATTGATGTTCATTCCCCAAATGATGGGCCAATACATATTAATAGGTTTTAACTTTTAAGCCACGCACAAACTGACCCATTCATCGTGTAAGTTAAAGATTACTTTCGCAATGGTAACCCTCCCAACAAGGGGCTTAATAAGCTCCTAAGCATGTGGTCAATAGTCAGGCCTTATGTCTTTTGTGGTTGGTGGGGTGGCCTTTTGGTATCCTTTCACTTTCCGTGTCAAACACATTATAAAACACAGTCGAAGGTCCTTGAAGTTCAGGTTCACTTTCAGGTCTTCGGCAAACTTTTTCAGGTTTAAATACATGAGCTCCGCACAATTTTTGCGTCGAGTTTCGGACAACCAAAAGTGTCCCGACCTTTTTCCTTGCGGCTGGCCTTCGACAAAAGGGGGAGGAGGATTGCAACGGGTGTCCGAAAAGTCATGGGGGGTACCCCAATAGCTGGATGCTTTAAAAGGGAGAATCCCACAATTGTGAGGCCCCCCAGTTATAAGTTGGTTTATAAAGCCCATTAACTATAGTTAAATCTGCCATAAACCAAAGTTATGGGAGTTATAAACCAACTTAGCTAACTATGGGGCACCACCTTGCATGAAAAGCTGGATGATGACTGGGGGTAGCCCTATGGAAACCACCGACTATGTAGGATTACACTCATGAAAGATAGTTTGCAAACTAACTAATCATTAATGAATATGGGGGTAACCTAACTAGGACTTATAGTAGATAATAGTAATACATTCTTCCAAAAAATGGGAAGTGCGATCAACTTATAACATCTTATAATTAGCCCGAGCTTGTAAGCCAGGCAATTCATGGCAATTCGTCAGATCCTGTCAGATGGAGAGATGACTGGTGGCTTCGGAAAAAACGATTCGGAACATCCATGGAAATCTAAGGCTCCCATGCCAGGATTCAAAGGGGCTAACCCCAAAAAAATAGAAGGCCTTGGGGTAAAGCTGGAAGTGGCTTCCAACTCAACTGCTAGCAGAAATGCATGGATCTGATTAGATTTCCATGGACTCAACAAACATAGAAATGAATATAAATAGCAGTTACTAATGCTGGCCTCTCTTATCTCATTGTCTTTCAATTTGAGCGCGAGCATCACCCCCCACGAACATAGACCCTTAAGAATCACTCATGTTTCTTGGCAGTCGTAGTCTTCCAACTCCATTTGGCTGGCAGAATCTATGTTGAATCCACTAGGTTCTCAATCATTTTCCGGACGGGAAGCCTTCGACGTTCCAGGAAGTTTCCATATGGATGTGTTATGTTCTCAATTGTATGATGTCATACTTACTACGGCAAACCAAAAAAAGGTGCTTCCCCTCGCCAATTATAACCTGTTAACCACCCATAACTATAGATATACCTACCGTAAACACATTCTGTATATATATATATAATTGTACACCATACATTGCATTATATATATATATATATTATATTAAATTATATCTATATGTATACAGTGTAAATACAATGTGTATATACAATGTGTATTTACAATGTGTATATACAATGTGTATATACAATGTGTATATACAATGTGTAAATACAGTGTATATATATATATATTATCATATATATCATATATCATAGATATTCCGTGACTTCCCCAATCAATTTCATCCAGATATATGCTAGCATGTCCTTTTGTAAAGGAAAAAACAAGAAAAAACATATGGTCTGAAATCTTATGTAGTAAATATGCCAATCAGATATTCCATATCTGCCCAATACATCTGATTGGGATATATAATATATACGAATTATATATGATATATAATATATTTAAAAATTATACTATATAAGACCAAATGAATTATACGCATGGAGTATATGTCAGGATAATATGTATATATATATATAGTACTATATTATATGCCGGTACAATCATCATAACCATAACCGTCATAACCATATCTTATGTGTTGGTTACACATGTGCACATTCCAATCATAAATTCCATAAGTAACATGACATATGGAATATGTATAGTGTAGAGTGGTATGGAAATCACATATGTTGTGTATGAAATGTCATCACATCTTGGTTTCAATACATGACCACCCCCCCCCCCCCCGCAAGAAATAGTGCCAAATGTAACATCATGTTACAAAAATACTGTGGATGGTTGCGTTGCTCCAGGAAGGGTAGCTATTGGGTGACTATGCAACTAAGTGAGATAAACTGCTCATCAACTGGCGAAAACGGGCTGACTCGCAACCATCAACTGATTTCGCAGCCACAATAGTTCCATATAGTGTATATATATATATATATACATACATATATTTCCCCAGGAAATCTATGTAATATATACTCTATGAAATCTATGTTCCTGGAGGTCCATGTGTAATATATGACTGGTTGGTGGTTTTAACCATCTTGAAAAATATTAGTCAATGGGAAGGATTATCCCACATATAATGGAAAATAAAGTTCATGTTTGAAACCACCAGCCAGATTATTATTATTATTACATATCACTATTTATTTTCCTATTCCCACTATCCCATGATATCCCATGATTCCCTGGTACAGTAGCCCATGTTAAATGTGTAATATATGAACCTTCCCCCATGAAATCACCAGATATGGTATTTCTAGGTGATTCATAATTCTATATGGTAAAATAGATATAGTTAGCATTAATTCACCATCATAATAGGATGGTGGTTAATTAAAAAATAGTCTACAATGCGGTACCCCCCAGTTATAAGTCAGTTTATAACCCCCATCAACTATAGATATATCTACCATAAGTCCCACTTATTGTAGTTATAAACCAACTGAACGCTATCTATGGGGCACCACTATGTAGATGATGGTTTATTATATCCATGGTTATCCCATGATATCCCATGATTCCCAGTATCATAATACGATGCTGGGAATCCCCTCTGGTTATGACATTCACAGTTCGCCATGGAAGCCATGGCCCTAATCGAAATAGATGCTTTACCGAACTTTATAGCATGGTGGATCTTTCCATGGCTTGCCCTGTTAGTCATAACCAGAGGGTATATGATAATAATGACTAATAATGGTTAATAATGGTTAATAATGGTATAAAAAATTGTTAATCATTAATAATGCTATAAAAAAATGGTATAAAAAATGGTCTAAGCATCTATAACCAGAGGCTGTTTCCCCCATGAAATTCATCCACCATCGGAACCATCGGAAGCATCGCGGACTCCGTGGCTTCGAAGCCTTGACGATCAAATAGTGTTCCGCATTGGCTTCGAAGCCTTGGATCTCCGCAGCGGCGACCTGACCGGGCGACCGGGCGACCGAAACGTCTACGTTATGTTTTTGGCCCCCGAAACGGATAGCGTTCAGTTGGTGAACATAACTCCAATGTCACTACAATGTGAGGCCCCCAAGATAGCTAAGTTGGTTCATAACTCCAATAACTATGGTTTATGGTACTTAGAACTATAGTTACTGGGGCTTATAAACCAACTTATAACTGGGGGGCCTCACATGGTAGGGTTTATGGTACGCAAATAAACAACTAGTTACTGGGGCGAATCTAAACCAACATTCACATCACTGGGGCGGGGCCACATTGTATGGTTTATGGTTGATATAACCAACTTATAGCCGGGAGTTTAAAAAAGGCAACTTATGGTCACTTAAAGCATAGTAAAAATAACCATAGTTATGGCTTATGGTCACTTTAAGTCCCTAGTTAATGGGGTTGATAAACCAACTTTTTTCACCGGGGGGGCACCTAATCCTGTGGGTAGATGACCAATTTTTCCCAGGTACTTGTGAAATGGTGAGTGGATGTAGGATCAAGACATCGGGGGGAAGACCCACACATTAAGTTATTCAAACATGGATGAACTAAAGGCGGAAAAAATTGGATTTAATGGAGAAATAACAGGTCAAACGGTCAAACCGTCAAACAATTGGATTTGAATAGAAATGAAACCCAAAAACCTACCTAGAAATTGGATTTAAAAGCTCAACATGGCGAAGTCTCAGAAAATAGGATGTAAGAGGTAGGAATGGTTGGGTAACGGTTTGATCCATAGATTTAGGAGATTTGAGATGTAAACATCATACTGGTAACATACTGCTTACTGAAATTTGAAACCACCAGATGATTGCAGATGATTATGAAGTCACTCGTCTTTCGCAATTGACTTCTGCCCCTTAGCCCTTTGCACAAAAAAACGGGGGTCATGACAAATCGACCCTGCCGTGAGTTTGGGGCAGACTAATCCCCCTGCATATTAAACACCCCCAACAAATCATGGTTCAGTAGTGAGCCTACAGATATGTGAGACCGTTTATGGGGTGTAAAAAATATTAGGAAGATGCAAGACTACTTTCCAACCCAAAAATGTGAAATCTCAGGTTCAAACTGTTGCAGCTGAACCATCCATTGAACCCGAGCCCATGGCCTCTAGAGGAACCTCTGCGTCATACGAGTTGAGGAACTTTTTATGAAAAGTGCCTCGGATTCATCGAGCGGATAGCGCGATGGTCGGGAGTTGACTGGATTTTTGGGCACACTATTTTTTCATACAAAGGCGGGGGTTGTTGCTGCTGCTTCACCAAAAGGTCAGAAACTATGTTGGGATGCCAAATGTCAGCAATGTTATTGGCCGATCCAGAAATGGTAGTATGAAACAAATGACCAAATGACTATAATCCCGCATACCCCATACTTACAAAGACACTTAATTCTGACAGAAAGTTGCCGCCAGCGCTCAAGCCCGAACAGTATTGGAAGTACCAGCCTGTCCTGTTACACCAGAAACACATATACCATCCACTTAACTAAGATAGAAACTGAAATCATCCCGATGTTAGATTGGACCTTTGGGACCAGATAAGGCGACCCCGTCGACAAGGTTATACAAGGTGGGGTTTGAAATCGGAATCGCCCAGTCCTTTGAAGCGTGATGCATTGCCACTGCCACGCTTCGTATGACCCAACGAAAAATTGCTTATGACGAGTTTGGCGCATTGTGGCACAACGCCTAAGTGAAGCTAAACAAGGTGGTCTTCCTGCAGGGCCGTTTCATCGCAGGATCACCACCAACTCTTCTGGCATCCTTGTTGAAGGAGCAACAACAAGTCTTGTGCGGTTACCAGTGCTCCTTTTCCTAAAAGGGAATGGCTTTTGCCATGCAATGGAAGGACCTGGTATACATTGATTCCTGGAAGAAGCGCACAAGCTTCATAGTTTTGATGACTGTTGAAGGGGTGTTTCACAGGGGTAACCAAGTATCATGCGATCATAGCATCAGAGCGAAATAGCAGTATCATCATCATCATCATCATCAGCATCATCATCATCATCATGGCTCTTAATGACAACGGCGGATCATGGTCATGATTATGCATTATTATCCCACAATACGTCCAGATTTATGGTGATGAAATAGCTATACTTTGCTGGGTTTGTACAACTATAACCAACTTACATTTGGGGGCCCCACCGAACATATCTTTTTGGTCCAAAAGAGAGTGGTAATGATAGCCCAACATCTTTGGTAACTTGTGGATGTCCAAGTGGCACCGGAGGTATCAAAGGAAGCAATCAGTTTCATGCACTGGATAATACACTTATGGTGGCCCTTTTCAGAATTATAACTGGCTATGAAACCCAGTCTAAGTCATATGTTCACCAACCAGTTGCAGGACTTATTTCATCCCATAGCCATAACTGGCTTTGTTACGGGCTACAATAACTGTACCAGTTTGACGATGAGGTTTACTTTCAGGTCCTCAATCCTGAGACCCAAACCATTTGCGGTGCAAAACCCAACATACCCCTGTTATAAATAAATAAATATATATATATATATATTTACTTATTTATTTATATTGGGTGAGTGAAAATTAAACCAACATGGATTTGGGAGAATATCCCCTCCAAGCTCTGGTTTTTCGTCAGGGCGCTAAAGAATTCTTGAGTCACTTCCGGTGACGAAAAGTTGCAAAATGCAAAGCCACGCGAGCCTTGGCTGAATCGTGCAAGGGGGTGCCCGCCAGTTGTGTTTCAGTTTATAAGCTCCACTATCGCACCTGATATATATATATATAATCATATATAGATTATAGATACATTATATATGTATATGTCGTACCATGAACCAGAGTGAACATTCTAGTAAATCATCAGTCTGGAGTCTGAAGGCCATTTGGATTGTCAAAATTACTTTACTTCGTGGGATCCCCACCATGACATTTATACATTTTTACTGGCAAATCTTCTGGCATTCTATCTGACATATCTTCTGACATTCTATTTGGCATTCTATCTAGCATATCTTCTGGCA
>Ga0126342_10021594_pt1 | contig 10711 bp, 8 predicted proteins | sample Cyp1metagenome_FD_92528 | JGI IMG/M metagenome (GOLD analysis project Ga0126342, IMG submission 92528) | Coral microbial communities from Lord Howe Island, Old Settlement Bay, Australia - Cyphastrea 1 metagenome | ecosystem: Host-associated > Invertebrates > Cnidaria > Coral ... | reverse complement strand
GGTATGAACGATGCGTACGGTTCACCCGTTCTCTACGCTTCTCACGGTTCGCACGATTCGCACAGTTCGCACGGTTCGCACGGTTCGCACGGTTTGCACTTGTGAATTTTGTGATCAACGCTTATGCGGTGCTTGGGGACGCACGGTCCTTTGGGAAACAAGTCGTGAACATTCGTGAACATGGTATGCAAAGACTATGAGATTTTCTGAGCCACAGAGGATGTGACAGCAATTGCTATTGTTTGCTGTTTTTTTCCTGTCTTTTTGGTGTTCCGATTTTGCATGGTTTTCCTGTTTTTTTCATGTTTTTTTGTGTTACTGTTTTTCTTTAGTTTATTTGTTTTTGTCATTGTTTTTTGTTTCATTGTGCTATTCTTGTTTGCGTTGTTTTGTTTTTGCCTCTTCACTATCTTTTAATTCCAGCAGGATAGGGATCGCTTATGGGAAATAATTGCAATGCATCCTTTTTGCACATAGAGCCGCTCAAATCCAATTTCCCAGGGCCACAAGAAATTGCATCAAAGATTTGGGTCGCCAAGGACGTGTGATGTGTGATGTCAAGATATATGAAGTATTCAAGATCATGCAGTTATACAGATTATATATGATAATTATATCATATTATATACAGTACAGTATACTATACATTAGCAATCATTAGTATACATGCAGGTACAACATACGAAAGCTGTCAAGATCCATGCCATGGACACAAGTACTTTGAGCATAGTCTCACACATTTATTCAGCTGTTCGCCGTTCGCAGTTCGCAGCTGGGCAGGTGCATGGAGACGCTCCTAGGTCATGTGGGTGCTGTATCTTCGTTAGACCTTTTGAACAAGCACGTGCCTCAGAGAGCCTCAAAGAGCCTCAGAGAGCCTCAGAGACAAAGATCACATTTGGACTCAGCGCGAAATGAAATCAAGCTTTTGCTGTTCCTCTCTGATGATGCGTGTCCGAAGAAGCTGATTTCTAGACATTGAAACATATCGGAAGATATCGAAAGATATCGAAAGATGTTGAAGACACCCAAACTCTAGATGTAATGCTCGATGTGACATGACTCAACGCAATGACTCAACTGATTCAATGCACCCAGTGTGGGTTTCTGCGGTACCTTCACCTAGGGGCCGACCACTGAGTGGCAGTGAAGACAAGACAGTTCGTTTTTGGAAGGTGTGGCTTTTCGCATGTCTTTCATGTCTTTCATGTCTTTCACATTCACGAATCATTCACGTGCCAAATTGCTCATAGTATCTCATAGTCATAGTCCTGATTAGTCCTGCTAGTAAGTCCCTAGATATATTAAAAAACGGCAACAAGTCCATACAAGTCCCAAGTTTCGAGGTGAAATGTCCTGAAAGGAACATTACAAGATTTCCAAGAAAAACACATTTTGGAAAGGAATACTGCACTTTTCAGAGTTCTAAAAGACTGCATTTTGTGCATAATATGCATTCAAATGTTTTCTGCTGGGAAACTTTTCACGGGATAGGAACGTCTTTGCCAAATCTACAGGCCCGCTCCTATCTCATGTGTTCGAAAAAAAAACAGTAACACATTGTGGGCACATGCATCGGGCAAGCAGTTCGGAACAGGTTTTCTTGTTTTGATCTGCTCAACAGTGTGTAACACTGGTATCCAGATGTAAGACTCACTGAAGACTGTGCCTGCCTTAGTCCTATCTTATTAGGCCTGGATTAGGATTGATTTCAAGATTATTTCATATTATTTCATATTTTATAATTATTTCATAGGTTTCCACATGAGTTAAGACAGCTGAGATGAGAGTCAAGAGTTAGCCTGCATAATGCCTGCATAGTTCAATGGTCAGCCGAGTCTTAGAGTTTACGGATCACGCATCATTCGCATCATTCGCATCATTCGCATCATTCAGGAGGTGCACTGAGTCAGGGTTGTCACATGTCACATGTCACAACGTTGTCACAACGTTGTCACAACGTTGTCACAATCAGAGCCTGAGATTCCGTTTCTTCTGGACCAGGCATGATTGCCCTTCAAACCAGTTTTTTTCGAACATTTTGAACCACAAAGCCACAAAGCTTGTGAAATTGTTGCAATTTGTTGCATTTGGCTTAGTTTGTAATGCATTTGTATCTTATTGTTGCAGCATTGTTGCATGCATTGCATTAGTTGCATTAGGAATTAGTTGCATTGGCCAGGTGGACAAGGGAACTCATTTGATGTTCACAAGGCGAGCCGAGATCGAAGCGGGCGACGGCGATGGCAGAATTCATGGCATTTCATGGCTTTCTAGGCTTTCAACTAGGCACACGCTAGGCACACACTAGGCACACACTAGGCACACTACCCAAACTACCCGAGATCAACAGAGCTTAGGAACCTTTTAGAATCTTGATAACTCTCGAAACTCGGTGAATCGTCGGGAATTCGGACCTTGAATTTTCGAGTGTCCTACAGTTCTCCTCTTTCCAGAGAACCATTTGGGAGCGCGTTGGATTCCAGGCACACTTACGCCGTTGATGCAGTTTGCATCTCAGACCAAGATCGATTTGTATCTGGTGGCCAGGCTGGGCCCGCGTGTTTGACAAACAGCACTGGAGCATTTTCTTTTTTGGGGGCTTGTTTTAGGTTTTCTTTGCAATTCTCTAGGCACAATTTGTCATAGTGGCCTGCAAGCGGCTTGCAATCTTATGGGTTCAAGTCCGAAATTGGTCAGGACGGCCGCCTCATGCTTTGGTCGAGCACTTCTAAGAAGCCCTTGGCCACAAGCTCCCTAGGCTTGTGACATTCTGTTCCTTATCAACATGTGTTCGGGTTCATTCAAAGAGCGTCAGTCACCGAACAAGAGACATGACCATGCAATGCTTGCTTTAGGTCACACTTGTTCCACTAATGTTCCACTTGTTCTGCTTTTTTTTTGTCATGTGTTGTCACTGTGTTGTCCTGCTGATTATGCTGCCTGTATGCTGTGAAATCTTAAGTTGAGGAGATGGGAAGTGGGTGGCTTCCCTGTCAGCTGGATCCTCGGATATCCTCGGTTCGTCAAGCAGCACTGCATCGGTGGGTGACTGTTCAGTCGCTCAGTACTCCAGTGCCCAAACTCTGGTGATGGTGATTTGTCGGTGCAGTACAGTGCAGATGGTTGTACCAAAACCAACTCAATGGAAAGTTCTTCTTTCCCAAGCTTCAGCATTGAGGTCTCCAATCTTTCGCAGCTTCTTCCGAAATGACTTGTCCTTTCGGCATTTTTTTAAAGGTTTTGTGTGGTTTTTGTGACCATGCCTTGAGACGACTCTTGCCAAGGCTATCAAGCAAGCCAATGTCTTCTTCTCCGGTTCCGTTGATGGAGCGCTGCGTGGCTAATGCGTAGCAGCATACGAAGGGGAGACTCTAAAAGAAGGGAAGACTGCCAGTTTAGAGATTTTAGAGAGGCCATGAGCCCATGCGAGGCCCATGAGAGGCCCATGGTTTTCATGGTGGTTTTCATGGTGACAATGCAACGGGATGTCTCCGCACCAATCGAACACATGAGGCTTCGTTCTTGGCGTTTTGGCCGAGATGAGGAGGCCCAGTTCCATGAACCCAAATTTGTCGGACTTTACAAAACAAAGATCAATTGTAAAGTCAATTGTACAATATTGTACAATATTGTACATAAACACATGTTCTGATGTGTTTAATTTTCGTGTTCAGAGCAGCTTCTAGTACTCCGATTTTAGTGTCTCCGCGCAACAGTCTCACCTTGAAGCTTGCTAAACTAGAAGTTAAATCAACTTAATTCATAGTGACAAGGACTTTCCGACAGTTTGCGTTGTGCAGATGATCTTAAAGCGCTTTAACCAGCTGAAGAATGTTTGATTTAGTGCACACGTTGCTGTTTGGAGGGAGAGCAGAAGGGACTGCAGTTGTTTGAAGCCGCCGAGTCCATACCTAAGATCCTGAGAATTCCTGAGATATGTCATGTGCTGCAGTATTTTCCATGTGATGCAGGCGTCCTTCGACTAGCACTAGGGTAACCCATGGGTAACCCCAATGACTGAAGACGGAAAGGGGAAGCAAGGTAGAAGGACTATGCCTATGCAATTGGCCGGTAATTAGAAGGACTATGCAATTGGCCAATATGATGCCAAGATGGAGTATATTTCTATTTGTGATGCTCAGGCCAATCATGGCTCCCGGGTGCATCAATCAAATCGCAGTGGGAAAACGTCTCATTGCTTGTGCAGTTGGAAAGGCCAGCAGCATTTTCTTGCCACCAGTTGCCTTGAAACGAGACTTTCACAATTTTGCTTGGTTTGGATGTGTTCTGCCTTTCTTATTGTTTCGTTGTAGTGGTGCAGGAGCACAAGTTCGGGCGGTGGTTTTACGACAAAAAGGAGAAAAATGGTGTTCTCTTGGTCCAAGAGCTTAGTTGTTGTATTGCTGAATGTGTCATGTAATTTGTTGAATGGGGGGCCTGGAATATTGCTTTATATGTTCTAGGCTCAATTGAGCTCATTTGAGCAGGACTTGGATTCTACCTACAACTACCGAGGTTCCTCTCTCATACAAGGAGGGCTGAGCCACCGGCAGGGTTTGTAAGACTAGCGCTGCAGCTGCACAAAGGGTGCTGGATGTACATAGGTCGCAGATTGGAGGTCAACAGGTCTCCCTTTAAGCCCAGTGATACAACCTGGCAGCTGTTCAAAATGTTCTCACGTACCTTGCATTTGGCAGCAGATAGCACAGATACAACACAACTGCTATGGACACTGGGCGTTTTGTCTTGTAACAGCAGATGACAGCATGGTGCAGTGATAACCTAATAGCCAGAAGACTGCCTCCAACTCGGTCTTTATGTTTCTCTCGGCACCATATTCTGGTTCAGTCGGTCCGATGACCTTCTGCTACTTTTGTCTTTTGTGGCTGAGGACTTAGTTGTGAAGACGATTTTTCCTACACTTTCCTTTCACACTTTTACTGTGGTGTTTTCGAGAAGGCTGTAAGGCATTGTAAGGTGTTGTCCGATTCTGTCCATACCACGAGGCTTTGACACGCTGGACACGTGATGGACACATGATGGACTTTGCCTGAGGTTTAACCTATGAAGCCATGGACCTTCGCGACATGTGCTTCTGCAGGCGCACAGCATGTCAAACCAGTGTCAGTGGCGTTGGAAGGGCAGAGGCTGCAGACTGTACTCAAGCAAAAAAACTGCAGATCTTCAACCCATTCTGAAAAACTGTTGGATGAAACCGTACATTTTGCATCATTTTGCTGTCCTGTTCAAGTTGTCCCAAGCATTTCCCAAGCTGTGCTGTTGGGGTCGCTTTGCCCCAAGGTGCCTTTGACAGTTGGCAATGGCTCAGTTCCGAAGCTCGAATGGGAACGTTTGCCCAAGCAGCAGCCTGAGTCACAAAATCGAAATCGAAAGAAGTTGATCCAACTGATCCAACTGATCCAACTGGCCTTGAGTCGAATCTGGGATCACTCGGGGCTTCAAGGGCAATGCTTTGTGCTTCCTAATCTTCCTAAGGTGAGAGAAGCCCCCAGAGATCGCCGAAAAGATCGCGAGTTCTTGGAGCGCTCTCTGCGCTCTCTGCGCTCTCTGCGCTCTCTGCGCTCCTCGACTCTGTCGACTCCGAGTTCGATGACTTCGGCGACTTCGGTGACTTCGGGCTGTCCGAGTTCCGCCTCTCGGCCGAGCTCCTGGACGCGGTGGACCCCGCTGGCCGCTCCGCTGCTTCTGGTCTCGCTCCCGAAGTGCAGACGTGCCAAGCTGAAGGCAGGAAGAGAAAGACAGAAAGACAGAGAAAGATTAGAAAAGAAATGAGCAAAAAAGAAACGAATGGAGGGAAAACCATAGAAGAATGGGAAAGTGAAAGAAAGATGGAGGGGAAACAGACATGGAAAGACAGACGAAGAGAAAGTTCTGACATAAACAGACTTGCCACGAAAGATTGACTGGGCCTATGGCTGCCGGTGAGGGTTGAGGACAGATGTGAGTCAACCGTTGCAAGGTCTCCACCAGGAGAATCCCATGTGCTGCTGAGGAGGCAAGCAGAGCAAACGAAATCATGACCCGAGTGTATGGATTATATGTGGATGATCTGAGTAAGCGACAAAATTATACAAAATTATTGTAGTACTCATTTGGTCTTGCTTCGCCTTGGCCTTGCTGAGGGGTGTGCAAAACCTTCATAACCTACCCCTGTTTTGCACGAATCGCCTCAAAGTCTGTGAACGCAGAATTTTTCACTACCGAGAGGGGAAGACCCTAATTTGCACATGGCACCAAAATGAACACGTAATTTTGTCCGCCATTCATACGGAAAACACAAATAAACAAAGGACATATTTCATGATACTTCAGTGTTGCTTCAGATGTGTTTCCTTTGTCTGCAACGCTTCCACTCCCTGCGTAAGCACTACTGAGTACTACGTAGTCTTTGTTTTGCAGCTCCTCAATTTTTTTTTGTCAAGACTGAAGTTGAGCGTCAAGTTGAGGAATCCAAAGAGTCTATGAGTATGGACTTTCTGCAAAAGCTCATTCAAAAGCAGCGATCGGCCACTGAGTCGGGAGCCCATCTCAATTTATCTCAATCTGGCCTGCCACTCTTTCTGCAAACAACTTCGAATGGATAAGTTAAACCGTTAAACCCACTTGAATCTTGGAACATTTGGAACATTGTAAAACAGCTGAGCTGTTTTCAATTATACACCTAGGCTGGGAATCTGCACCAGAGAGTGGCATCCCGAGATATTTGATGATGTCCCGCAAGGCTGGAAATCTGTAGACTGTCTGTAGACTGTCCGTAGACTCCGTAGACTCCTGTTAGATATTGTTAGATATTGTTAGATAGTCTGTGTCGACCATGTGTCGACGTCAAGATGACGAAGTGTTTCCTTATGTTCAGATTTGCCGCATCTTCATGCCAGATGGCCATGGATAGAATCGGATAGAACAGTTATGGATCCATCATGAATCATGATCCATTTTTATGTCAACCAAGATAATACGGGGCCGGATTCTGTCAGAGTGCATTGGATTTTGTGGCCCTACTGGATTTGCTATACGGGCTGCAATCAATGACAAGGATGGAAAGGATGGAGCGAATGAACAGGTTTTTGTATGTCCACGAAGTGAAAGCATGCTGTATGTCAAGGTATGTCAAGGTATGTCAAGGTATGTCAAGGTATGTGGGTTATGTCGTGCGTGGTCTGCCTGGCTGGACTAAGTTTCCACTTCGGCGAACTTTGGCAGGCTATCGAGATGCATTGGAGTCTGGGATAGATCTTGTGGACGTGCTGGCGAACAGCAGTGCTTTGCAGCTCCTAGTGACTTTGGCATCGTAGCATTTCGATGCGTACCAAGTAGCCTTGAATCATCTTGAACCCAAAGCCTTATACAACCATGTACAACCTACAGGCAGCTCATGATGCTCATGCAACACTTCAACCAACACCTCAACATATCTTAACATACTTTAACCATCTTTAACCATTTTGAAGCTCCCTTGTCCACGCTGCCAATCGACAACCTTCCAGGCTGATGCCACCAAAAGTCAGCCTCGGTTTTGCGTGCGTGTCGCACCGAAACCGACTTTGGGTGCTGTTCCCAGAGTGAATTCCCAGAGTGATCAACGAAGATTTGCAACGTAGATTCGAGTTCCCTGGTGATTGGACATGCAGACACCTAAATGACCCAAATCATCCCAAATCCTTCAAACTGCTTCTCCATGCTTTACCTTTTAAGGTCTGGGATACGTGCTCAACAAGAATCTGGTCATGCATTTGACGGCTCTTGAGCTGCACATGGATACATCATATGGATACAGGATACATGGCTGATCCAAAGAAGGGACTGGGGAAGCATCAACTTCGAGTTGCGTTCGAACATGTCGTTATCTCCATTTTGGCATGAGTCAGACTTGACTGCACGTGCTTTGTCTTTGAGGTTTTGAGCCCACTTCAGCAAACCATGAAAAGGCCTGCTTGACTAGAAACAAACAACAGGGCTGGTTGCATCTTGTGCAAATTTCTGCGATCTCACAATCGTCATAGATTGGCAGTTTCTCATAGTCTCTCCACAGGCTCAACGTTGGATACATCGAGACCTTGACCATCCACAGCGACGGCCAAGGATGATGTGACCCACAGCTACGCAGCATGTGACACAGATGATGCAAAATGCAGTCAATTAGTCATAATTAATCAATTAATCAAATTTTCAGCTTTGAAATTCATTGATGTCTTTGTATGTTTCGAATTGTCCAATGCTGCTCGATGCTCTAATGATTCTGGTGTTTGACAAAGCTGCAGGACGGATGCACTTTCCCTTCTGGGTCTTGTCCTGAGAGGGTGACTGCTCGAGCATGACAGAATGTGCTGCGATCCTTTGCGATCCTTTGTGATCCCTTGTTCAATTTGTTCACGCAGATTTCGCAGCACTGCAAGGTTTACGATGCGGTGGTAGAAGCCTACCAGTCATGAACTTGGAATCAGATCTGCAGCAACCCAGTATCAGTAGAATCACTTAGGATCAGTAGAAAAGTAAGATAATGCCAGTTGCATTCAGTCCCATCAGTGCGAAAAGAAGCGAGGAAAGGGCTCTGCTCCCGAATTGGCATCAGCCACCCCAATGCAGACGTCAAGGCCGTGATGCAGGCTAAGCAGGACAGTCAACTGAACATTGTTGTGCATCTATATACGCATATCATATTAAATGATTTATTATATATATACACAATATAATAATATATTATTGTATATAATGTTATACATTAGATATCATTGATATAATATGCCAATCAGAGATGGTATCATGGTATCATTGTCAATGATGGCTTCGTCATTTTCTCTTTGGTGAAATGAATCATCATGGCATCAGTTTTGCTCACCGCTGCAAGATGCTGCAAGATGCTACAAGCAACTGAAGCTTTTTGAAACCTTTGAAGCTGGTGAGGAGCTTGAGAAGCGCGGTGCAACGTTCTGCTGCCAAGTCTACTTATTGATTGATTGCCTGTTTTTGTGATTCCCGAGCAGACAAAATTCCAAGACAGTTGGGACTTGCCTGAACCTTGCACTGTCATCGGCTTGTTTCTGGGCTGGCGTACGAGTCCAGCTCTGTGGGTATAGCTGTCAGGCTCTCTTGTGTCGGGCCCCTGACGTCGTTTGACATTGGCAAACTGCGTAGCATCAATCTCTCAGGAAAGCAACATGATTTTTGGCCTTTTTCAATTTTGGTTTGAGGACCTTTGCTCAGGAGTCTCGCTTTTGACCCAATGACATGCAATTCCTTTATATATATAATATATATATATGTATATAGAAAGTTGAGTCTCTGAGGTATTTGTGAATCTTTCCCTTCTTGAGAGGGAGGTGCTTTTGACGTTTCTTCTGAAGCTTTTCTTGCATTTTTCAATGTGCATGGCAAATGACGGTTACCAGATGAATTGACTACTACAGACTTCCAACATTTTCCAACGATGAACACAAAATGTTCAGAAGGTAGGCCTTATATTTGACCAGCGCTGCTCATGTGTAGCTTTGTTTCGCCTTGCAGGCTCTCCAGTTGGTCAAGGATTGTCGAGCCGAAGGACTGCAGGTCACTTGTACCCAAATAGACCAACATCAAACCAACATCAAACCAACAAGTCAACATCAGCAACTAGCGGGAGTCCTGTGCGAGTCATACGGCGTCGTGGATAGCATTCGATCTGTGGCATCCAGTAGACAGCCGGCTGCAAGGTTTTTGCGACAAATGTCTTGGGACCTGATGAGCTCGCGCGACAACCTCATTTCTGTTTCGAGGGAAATACCGCACTCGCTGGCACGTTTTTTTTGGACACCATTCTACGACATCACTCTGTACTATTCTGTACTATTCTGTACTCTGTTTTGTTTTGCAGCTACAGATGTCCTGACAAGTGAATTCGTTTGCTTGATATCTCCAGATACGTTTACGAAAGCACAGACCGCAGTTATTCGGTCAACAATCCCATGAAACATAGCCAGAGTATTATGTGAGAGCATGATCACATAAGGGGCGGGTCGGAGGGTTGTCCTTTGCATTGAGACCTGGGAGTTTCGATAGTTTGAGACCCCGTGTCCACATGCAATCCGGGATGGTTTGATCAGTTTGGCTTGTAAATCAAGGTCTGGCAGATATACTGCTGCCAATCCAACTGGTCCGCTGCTCAAGCAGATTTGTAAACACTTGCAACAGTGCACAACCTTCGCAGTGTACAATTTGTACAATTGTGTTATTGACCGCTTTAAAATACTTTAAACACATTTGGAATTTTTGGTACACTGTGGGAGTGACTTGGGCTTCCGAGGTGGTGAGATTTCAGTGCCACGATTCACTCTATCTCAACTGATGCCGTGCCAAGCCCAATGTCCAGAGCCACAAATTGGTCATTTGCACAGTTCCACAATGTTGCACAATGTTGCACAATGTTGCAGATAGCCTGCGGCTTGGGAGTGACTCGCAGCTGATTCTTCCTTGAGTAAAGGGAACCGTGAATCCACTTAGTCAGAGTTTGTATCCTTTACAAGTAGACTATGTTTATTTTTTCCTATGATTAAACAATATGATTAGACTATGATTTACGCTTTGCTATGCTTTGCTACGCTTTGCTACGCTTTGCTACGCTTTGCTACGCTTTGCTACGCTTTGCTACGCTTTGCTACGCTTTGCTACGCTTTGCTACGCTTTGCTACGCTTTGCTACGCTTTGCTACGCT
>Ga0126342_10021593_pt1 | contig 10711 bp, 10 predicted proteins | sample Cyp1metagenome_FD_92528 | JGI IMG/M metagenome (GOLD analysis project Ga0126342, IMG submission 92528) | Coral microbial communities from Lord Howe Island, Old Settlement Bay, Australia - Cyphastrea 1 metagenome | ecosystem: Host-associated > Invertebrates > Cnidaria > Coral ... | reverse complement strand
GGGCATGTAGCCACAGGCTAGGTTCCTAGGAGTCCCTTGCCCTAGGGGATATTGGGCCAGGATGGCCACATACAAAACAAGTAGGGTTCCAATCCCACAATTGCATGGCATGAAATTCACACCTGGGAAGTCAGATATTTTGGGCTGGATACCGGTGTGATTGTTTGCATAATTTTGGGATTTTGGGTGAGGGTCATGCAATGCAACTGAGTTCATGCAACTCCTTGATAGGAGAGTTGGTTTGGTAAACATCGCTCCCATTGTTTACGTCAGGACGGTTCCCGGAACGATGGGTTCCTGAACGATGCACATGGTGAGAATGCCATCTGGATCATTCCAATGGGGGTCCCGACCTGGATGATTTCTGAAGAACTCCTTGGCGAAACTCCCCATCTGAAGTTTGAACATGCGAAATGGCTTTGTCTGGAAATGCGGCACCCTTTTGATCTATTGGTCAATCATCATTATCCATGTTATTCCATGTTGAAACCGCCAATTTTCTGCGGTGAAATCCATCATTTTCAGACACACCCAGTCATGCTGCCATGACTGGCTTGCCCCCTTCATCGGCGATGATGCCCATGGTGACCCCATGGATCCATGGTGCCAAGGAGGATCCGTTCGTCTTGGCCTTTGACAACTTTCTCAATTCCAAGGAACCACCCAAGCATCGGGGGTGGAAAATGGTGGAAAGGTGGCACTGACGAAAAAAGTAGGGCAGTCTGGAAAGTCTTATTGATGGTTGGAGAATCATCCAATGTTCCAGTTTCATGGTGTTGATGCGTTGCATGTTTGATTACTTGAAGGAACATAAACACGGAACAGTTTGGTTCTGTTTTAAACGCTCGGTGTTTGAAGAGGAATCGCCAGGGTGCCGGGGTACCACCTAAATCCACACGCTGTTCGCACCCAAGGGCTTGACCCAAGCCTGTCACAACTGCAGATGGTTTAAACATACTTTGACCATCTTTGACCCACAAAAGGAAATGCCTTGGTGTATGTCCATGTGTATATGATATATATATACATATGTGATATAATGTACGCACTATGTAATATGTATACATACATATATATATATATATATATGTAATACGTATATATATGATGTGTATATATATTACACATATTGGAGAGTACGGTATCAGTTTATAAATATATTTATGCGCATCCGTATATCCGTATGTGGGTATTATTTGTAAAAAAATATATATATAATATACACATCTAAGCCGCTTTTGTTCCAAGAGTATATCCCCGGCCTCTGGCAACAAAACTGCCAGGAGATTGCTGCTTTCAAGCACTACTTTGCCGCTGCGTCGTTGACTCGCTCGCAAGAGGGCAACCAGGTGACTGGTCGACGGACTTCGACACAGATGTGGTGCAATAGCGATGAATGTTTAGGCGTGGGCCCCATGGTGTTGGTACCTTGGTTCAGGATTGGAGCCTTGAGATTGGCAATAATCATCCTTTGGTGATGTTCACTTCTCTACCGGGAATGAGATGCCTCAGCTCCATGGCCATCTTCAGCAAATCAATGTAAACCAAATGAGTTTTAGGATGTTTTAGGCTAATCTTCACATCCCCTGATATCTAGTGAATTAGCATGAATTATCATGAATTATCTTATAGGTAATGTTATTTTTGGAGTCTTCACTTCACTGTATTTCACTGGTTTCCCCCAAGAAACATCCATCAGTCACCACATCTTTGGCTCCAGGCGATCGGTTGATCGATGGAGTGCATCAACGCATCATCAACCTCACCGCTGTGCCCAAGAGCCATGCAGAACCTTGGGCGGTGGGACGCGGTGGGATGTTGGGATGTCAAGTCATGGGCGTACGCAGTGTGCAAAAGCCCTTAATCAACCCCTGTTGGTTGATGATTAAATTCTAGGGGATTATACTACCACTAGCCGTCACTATCCAATATATTGGGATATACCCCTGTGGGTTTGTCTGAAAATGTGGTGGCCATAAATAGCAACCTTAAAAGCCTTGAGAACATGATGATCATCCATTGGAATTGGAGATACCCAAAAATTCCAGACAAAGCCACAGAAGGAAACAAGAACATATGAACACATTCTGGTTGGTGGTTTGGAACATGATTTTTTTGACTTTCCATATATTGGAAGTAATACTCCCAACTGGCTTTCATATTTTTCAGACGGGTTGAAACCACCAACCAGCATTTAATTTACACAATCCTCTATCGTTAGAGATCGTGGATGCTATTCCAACTGGTTTGACTGACATTTCGATTGAATATGGTCATGTCAAGGTTCCATCTTGGAGTTACAGGATACTGATTGGGATGGTTGGGTGCCCAGACCCCATCAAATATCTTTGAAACGTCTTGACCCATGTTCCAAGCGTTCATTTCAGTTGGGTACTTCCAGTTTCTTTCGGCATGGACAAAGACGGGCCAGAATGGGCCAGCACCGCTGCCACTGAGGAACACTTCCAACTGGTCCAATATGATGTGGGGCAGTTTTATCAAGTTCATCATGATCAGAACTCAGCACCAGACACATTGGCAGGCACAGTTTCCATTGGGTCACCAATTCCGTGACAGCCAAGTGTGAGTCGTGCTAAAACATCCAAAATGTTCAGTTTGATTTGAAGACAAGTCTTTCATTTGCATAAGCGCAATGGGATCTCAAACTGTCTCAAGCTATCTGCTGAAGTGCTGGCAACTCATCGTACCGTAGCTCCAAAATGTCTTGTCTGCCAGGGGTCCGACTGTCCACTTTCTTCCTGTACGTGCAGACGCCTGAGATGGGTGGTGCAACAGTCTTTCCCGACCTGGGGATCAAGGCCGTGTGAAAATCTGCAGTTATCCGAACCACTTCCGGGGCCAAGGTGAGCACCCCCTGTTATAACTTGATCTACTTTCATCCCATCAACTATAGTTATATCATGTTATATCCTCCGTAAACCAACTTATAAGTCAACTTAGCCATGTAGAGGATCTCACTTCCTATTTGTTGTATTGAGAGAAGAAGTTGTGGAACAAGTATTGCTGTGAGATGACCATCACTTTAAGTGAAACCCTACGGACATACATTGATACTTTATACATCAACATAACATGATCTAGAACATAACAACAACATTACTCATAACAATAATCATAATGACAATAACAATACATAACAATAATAATGTACTACTATTATACATATATATATACGACATGTATACATGTATATTGTATATCAGATAATTTGTTTTTACCTCCATCATGTTTTCCACGTCATCACTCCTTGACTTTCGTCGTTTCAGGTGGAGCCTGTGGCCGGTTTGGCACTCTGGTGGCCCAACGTCCACGACGACCTCGGCACCGATTTTCGCACCCGACACGAAGCGCAAACGGTGCAGCAGGGGGTGAAGTGGGTCGCGAACCTATGGCTTCACCAATATGACTTTCGTGGGCCTTACAGTCACTTGACTTGAATGGGAGATGAAGCTCGGGAGGAGCTTGGTGCATCTTGGTGTTCTTGTGTTGTTCTAAGCAGCATGAATGCTCGAATCGTATGTAGGAGACTTGAGATTTTGTTTGGGAAGATAGCCTGCTTTTTGCTACTGGTGGAATATATACAACGAATAAAAGGGAATACTAATTGGTAGTAGGCACAACCAGGAAAACATGATGTTTCTTGATGATGGATTTTCCATACCGATGTCAATTTACTGGAGGGAGAGGAATGAAGAGATAGTGAAGTATGATTTCGGCTTGGAGGGATAGTTAGGATAGTTGGCAAGACAGCATGTATGTTTTTTTTTCAACGGTTTCTTTAACCCAGCTGAAAGTAGAGAGAACATGTTTTTGCAGAGCTAGTATGTCACTCACACATATGTTGGCGGTCGGCCGATTCAAGTTACTTTAACATGATGTTTGTTTTGCAAAGCTCAAGCCTTACTCTGTCAGAATTTCTCTGGATTGTGTTGAATATGATGGGTGGGTACGAGGTGTTCTTGATGAAACATGTTGTGTCTTCCCATCGATGGGCATATCGCATCATGTCCTTACGTTGCCAGACGGTGTTGGCCTTTCTCTATCCTGGCAATGTTTAATTAAATTTCAACAATGATTCAATTTTTCATTGTCACAACATGTCTGCTTTGCGACGTTTGGTGGTTCTAAAATGTTCTAAATATAGTTCCCCACCTGCCAGGTGAGGGTTGTTAGACTTTATCAGAGTTGTTCTTCTCCTCCTTCTCCTCCTCCTCCTTCTCCTCCACCACCTCTGCCTCCACTTCCATGTTCACTTCCGCCTTGCCAACTCTTCGCCAACTTCCGCACGCTAGTGGGCACTGCTGGACCTCAACTGCAAGGGTCCGAGCTCAGTGAGCACCGCTGGACCTCAACCTGGGAGCCTCCGAGCTCAGTGAGCACCGCTGGCCCTCAACGGCCAGATAGAATGCCAGAAGATATGCCAGATAGAACGCCAGATAGAATGTCAGAAAGAATGCCAGAAGGTATGCCAGATAAAGTGCCAGAATGTTTGCCAGATAGAATGCCAGAATATTTGCCAGATAGAATGCCAGATAGGATGTCAGAAGATATGCCAGATAGAATGCCAGAAGATTTGCCAGTAACAAAACGTATAAATGTCATGGTGCGGATCACTCGAAGTAAAGTAATTTTTAGACATAGCTCGGAAGAAGATCCGGCAGGGGGGTTGATGATTTTTTTGGGGCGACTTAACCGGCTTCACCGGCTTGCTTTTCCTGGGGTGACATCCCACAAGACTGGGCCTCAACCTCTGGTTGGATCTTCAGCCAGCCACGGGCCAGCAATGTGATTTTCAATATCCCAGAGGTCAACCAACTATGGTTTTGGTTTGGTAACATGGCGGATGATATACTATGTATATGGTAGCCTTATAATTTAATGCGTTATATGGTTTGAATCTATGGTCGATATATGATAATGATATATTCAAGTAGTTCATGAGGTGAACATAAACCAGCAAACACCAATTGGGGGGCTCCACCTTGCAGAAATGCTAACGTTCGTTTGGATCATTCCAAGCACAGAGGCAATGGTTGCGACATGGCCAAGAAGATCTCGGCATCGACAGACGCAAAATCAGAGCTGTGAGCTTCGAAGTCAGCGAACTTGTGATGTCCAGCCGACGGATCCGACGGCTCCGGGAACTCCCCAGCTTGGAGAATGAAAGAGGATGGAGGATTATTGATGAGCAAAGATTTGTTGGACATATCATGTGACATATCCGACATCTCCTGGAAACCTGGACACCACCATGCCAGATCTGTTTGCTCTGTTGCAGCCTTACATCTGACGGGTTCGAAATCATCATGACGAGATGCTTCTGAGAAGTGCCAACGGAAACACCAAGCTTTGAATGGCCGGTTGCTGAAAAATCAGCGATGATTCAGATGGGACAAGGCTTAGAATCAGGAAGTAGCTGTTTATACAACGCTGATGACCAAAAAGATTGATTCACTTGATGGCTCAGATTTGAAGGCCGGTGTTGTTTTTCGTCTTTGAAATTCACACATATCAAGGGCGCATTTTTGGAGTACCCAGATTTCGAAGCGTGTGCCCAGCTATGTCTTTGAGGTCGGTGTTTCCATTTCCTGGGCAAGAGGTAGGACCAGATATGTGTGTCTGTTTATAAAACCATTATATAACTGTAGATATATCTACCATAGACTCTAGTTGCAAATTCGCTATCGTTTGGGAGCTACACCTTGTATAAGTCCAACCACTACTTTTTGTTGGAAAAATATCCTGGACCAGAACTCCCATGATAACTGCCACCGTCGAAGGCTTCAGGGGCTGTAGAAATGGAAGAGCTCCCCAGTAGTGTTCGCACAGGTCAGCAAGCAGCGAAGTGTCAATATGTTGGTAGGAAGAATTCCAAAGAAATCAGTTGTATTGAATGATTGGTCCGGAATCCTTGATTTCGAGACAATGGCCAACGCGTTTGGCAGGTGGCAAACAGCAATCAGCAACAGACAGCAGATCAGAGGTGAATCATGTGACAGAATCATGCTATGTATCATTATGTATCCTCACCAATGCTGATGCTTAGTAAGGAGTAACATCCCAACATGGCCTTACATTATATATATATACATATAGTTTGGGAATTATTCTAAACTACCCAGATGTATGATTAAACTCTGCCACACACCATCCTGGAACGTCAACTGCCGCTTCGACTGCTTGCAGATTGCCAGTCCAGAGCTTGGGTGTAGAGTTGAATGACCGTGACCGAGCTGATGAAAGAATAGCTGCCAGTCACAATAGTGGCTCGGCAGTATTTTGGAATGACAACGCACAAAATTGTGGTTCGAAAGGCCAAAACCTATGCTGCCATCAATGTACCAGCCAGTTCGCTGTGAATACCAGGGTACTGATCGGCTTTTGATCCAATATGAACTTATTTGGGCGTGTGCCCAAATTACCCACCAATTTGGTGGTCCTTGCTTTTTGCACATGTAATTATATGTATAGTTATTATATCCAATTTTATCTAATCATACATATATATATATACATATATATATCACTATATAATTATGATTATGTTTCATTATATAGTTACTTATATATATATATATAATTGTTTATACATGTATGTATATATTAACTAATTATAATGTTGACTATATATATATTAGAGACACATACATAAATATATAATCGTTGGGCCTTGGGTATTTATGTGAATCATTGTATGTATATAATATCTTCTGCATATGGCTGTGTAATACCCAGGCCTTTATCGTGTGAGATTAGTCACCACTGACGGCCAGGAGTTGATGTAGATGACGCGATTCATCAAGGATCATGGTTGGGGGTTGATCCAACCAGTTTCTTGATGTGAAAAATAAGGACATTTCGATATTTCTGACATATGTGAGAAGGTGTCTGGAACACAGGGCTTGTTTTGCCTGGGCTCGAATTGGGTCTATGATTAATCAACAACCCACTGATAAATCATGACATAGTTCCATTGTTGACAACTGGTGATTGACCCAGGGATTAAGAACTGACCCACTTAACCGGATACCAAACATTTTCCAGCGATAAACTAGTTCTCATCGCTCCAAGAGCCTATGGCCAAGGCCCAGCTTGGCCCAATGGCGTCCAAGACGTCAACGCCACGGGCTTAGCAAAATGGGTGGGTAAAATCATAAATTTGGGACACAGACATCGTAGATTTTGGTGTGCTATGTTGTAATTCATAACAATATCATAACCTTACCTAGGTTTCTTTCTGACTTGTAACTTATCACTTGAAACTCATAGATTTGAAATGTGTTTTTAGGGTTTAAATGACTTATAATCAGCCTGGGTCAAGTCATTCTTCAGTAGGATATGACTTCTGACTCACCTTTCTGTTTGTGGGTTGTTGACTCATTTGTAAATGGAGGATTTTCCACTTGGACCCATCAAACAGCCGCCATGGGAACTACCCTGCATACCCAGGGCGATAACCACCAGTTCGAGGGTAGATCACGTTGTTGATTGCATTGTGAGTATGACGATGGATGAGGACAAAGTTGGGAGCGCATTTGTGGCACCCCATCCTTCGCAGATCGAGACAGCCAGTGAACACGTCCAGATTGGTTCCATGTACACGATTTCAAGGAAAGTCACCCGAGTAAATGATGTAGATCATTATTGTTTCTTTTCGAAAATGTGTTTTATTCGAATGCAAATGTGTCGTGTCCTCAAGATGTGTTTTTTGATTGTGTTTGGTCACATCGCCATTTTATTGCTTATTATCTCAAGTCTATTGGACATGCATGTTCATACCTAGACCGCAGACCCTGAATAACAGCCCAAGAATGGGTGTTTACCGCACCCAAGGGTGACCTACCCCGGAGCCTTCGCAGATTGCACCACATCTTCCCAACGAGGCCAGTGGCAACTGGCGTGGCACTGGGTGTGGCAACTGCCGTAGGTGTCGAGCCCAGCCGGTGCTCAGGATATCGAAGCATATCGAAGCCATGTTTCGCCACATGCAAATCAAAGGTGAATCATCTCTGGTTGGTGGTTTGGAACATGGCTTTTATTTTTCCATATATTGGGAATCATCATCCCAACTGACTTTCATATGTTTCAGAGGGGTAGGTATACCACCAACCAGACCTACAATTTGCTGTCCCGGTAAGTTGGTTTACTAGGTGAAGTACGGTGATGGATATCTCGAAGTTGATAGGATTAAGCAACAAATATGGAGGGCACCACCGCGAGTACCACCGGCAAATTTTCGGGACTTGAGGAGGATGAGGAGGCGATTGAATTTGTTTCATATGGACCCTCCAAGTACCCGGCAAAAATGTGTATAGTAACTACTCAAAAATATGGTGGAACATTGGAGGGTCTAGCTATATATATATATATATGTATATATATAGTGTGTGTGTGTGAGTCATGTATGTATGTATATATAGATAGATTCTTATTTATACTATAATTATTTACATATACATATACCATTTTCAAGAACATGAAACATTGTCAAGTCTTTCAGTGGCTTCTGCTTTTGGGCTCCAGAAGTGTCTTGAGTCACTTGATGTAGCTAAAACCAGATTGCCTATGGGGGCACTATGGCTGGGAGGACCCAGTTCTGGGTCATTTGTTTTCCAGAGCGTCCTGGTAGCTGACATCATCCATGGTTTGAACACAGCATATGGGTCAAGCTAATGACCACAGCTACAATTGTTCGCAGTCTGCAACTGGAGTGTAGAACAAACATGTGATGCAGATGAACCAAAAGCCTGCTTGCGTCGTCTGTTCAAGTGTGGGTCTTGAAGCACTATATTGGGGTTTGGAATCCAACTCATTTGTTGTATTCCCTAGCTGTGAAGGGGTGGAATTTGGGAGACACCCACAATTTGTTGGCCACTCGTTTCAAGAGTTACATCCATACGAATGCGATGACGATGCCACGACTCTTAAAATCACATTGTTTGGGTAAAGAAATATGACAGAGATGAAGCTAAGAGACATAATCCCAAAGATAGATTGATGACAGCAGGGGCAGGGACATGATTTTCGCACAACCAAACTGACCCGACTGTGGTTTTTGCTACCAGGTTACCAGGTCGCAGTCCCAGTCCAGCATTGTATGGGTTTGTTTGGCCAAATCAATGCTTAAGCAGCACTTTTTCATTGACATGGCCATAGATTACTATAGATTGGTGGTATGTACACCATATTTTCAGAGAAACTTAAATCTTGCAGTAATCCTGAGTATGGTCGTATTTGGATCATTGGATGCCAGTAGGTGGTCAAGAACTACAGTCTAGTATCCAGCACCAGGCATGGGTCCAAGGCACTCGATCAGTGGTATGCCGATAGATAGATAGATATAATATATATATATACATACACATAATAATACATAATTCTACAATATTATCATATACATAATATATGCATATAGTTGTATATATATATATAGTAGATTGTTTCCCCATTGAAGGATTATGTTTTTTTTGTTTTATCCACTTTTCTGAAATCCAAATTGTGATTGTAATCAAGTTGTAATCTGTATATATATATATATATAAAGGTAACTGAACACAAAAATAAGCACTTTTTCCTACACCATGGCACCGAATGCATCGTGAATCAAGGGCACATCCAAAGCTTCACGCAGGAGCTTGCTGTTTGTGGTGCTGGCCGCAGCAAGCGCGAGCAGCGCGGCCAGCTACAAGTTGCAGATCAAGGTCTGCTCAATGTCGGGATTGCCGTGGTCTATAGCCGAGGTTCATGACCATTTATGGCCCAAGAATCAACTTTGACCGGCTGAGAAGTCAGCATGTCTAAACAGGATATGTTTTGGTATTTGCTTGGTGTTCTTTTTGGTATTTCCTGTATATATCTCAAATATATATATATATATATACATACATTTATGTGGGTACATTATACCTCACGTCGTTACTGGAATGATGAGTAGTAGGGGTAGTTATCCCCAAATAGCCGCAAGTTTCAGACTGAATACAATTTACCCCAGATATCCGCAGCTATATACACCATTATACACCACACATCCCATATATTTCATATATCCCAAGCATTCCCAACTATACACAGCCCATATTATATCTTAGATATACCCCATATATACCCCATGTTTTTTCCCCGTGGGGCGTGTGACTCTGAACAAATCTGTGGTGGTGAGGAGAACATCTCCATTCCGCTTCCCCCGGGATACACAGCCGCTTTGGCTTGGCTGGTCACCAGTGGTCACCGGTGGGAGATGTTTTAGACAAGGGGATTGAATGGGTAATATTAAGGGTTCATATATGTTGATGATATGTTAATGATGGTTAATATTGGATCAATAGTGGCTTTGTAATAGCTAATAGATTATAAGCCAACTAATGTTTGTGATCTAAGTGGGGAATTAATAAGCTGGGAACATGATTGTAAAATATGATCAATCTATGGTTAATATTGGATGTCTAATAGGATTACTGTGGGAAACCCGATGCCTGAAACCTATCATGACTGGGGAAGGCTGGAATCCCACCCAAAAACATGGTAATGACTTGGGGGTGGCTTATTATTTGGTTTACCACCATTACTTGATATATGAATTAAAAGAAAACACATATAATAATAGACGTATATAAATATAAAATGTCCCCATAGGAATATGTCGTGGGATATGTATGTATGCATGTATGTATGTATGTATGTATGTATGTAT
>Ga0126342_10021592_pt1 | contig 10711 bp, 15 predicted proteins | sample Cyp1metagenome_FD_92528 | JGI IMG/M metagenome (GOLD analysis project Ga0126342, IMG submission 92528) | Coral microbial communities from Lord Howe Island, Old Settlement Bay, Australia - Cyphastrea 1 metagenome | ecosystem: Host-associated > Invertebrates > Cnidaria > Coral ... | reverse complement strand
CATCAAGTGGAAGGGAAATGTGGAAGCCTTGTGTCGGTTTCGTGTTTGGTTTGCGATTTCAACTCACGCACCGTTTTTAATATATATATATATGTGTATATGTATATATACATATATATATTGGTTGCGTTTTGCTTTATGGTTATATCTACTTGTATGAGATATAACTAAATGTAATGAATGTCCACCTTGAACCGCTATAGAAGTTACGAACAAAGAGTCCAGACTTCTGCAGTTGAAACAACAGGTGGATGAACTGAAGCTTCGGTTACTGTAACACCAGAGTTGGTCCACGTTGTCGCAGAGGCTCTTTCTTTGCTGATGGAAGCCAAACCACGACTGGTTCAGTCCTGGTCAGAATGCCCACCAGTGTTGCTGTTCACTGATGGTGCGGTGGAAGATTCGTTGCAGTCGGTCACCCATGGCGCTGTACTTGTGGACCCTTGGAAGCAGAGGAGTTTCTTCATGGGGGATCACATACCAGGTGATTTTGTGAAGCTATGGACGAGGTCTGGGAAGAAACAGGTCATTGCCCAGGCCGAGATCTTTCCAGTCGTTAATGCAAAATCGACATGGTCACAGACTTTGGAAGGTAGGAGCATTTTATGGTTCCTTGACAATGAGAGTGCTCGGATGTCTTTGGTGAGGAATTTTTCGCCCATTTTGGACAGCTTTTTCTTGCTGCAGCTGAATGCGCGTATGGACGGTTTTGTCCAATCCAGGAACTGGTATAGCAGAGTGCCATCGAAAAGCAATCCATCCGACAGTGCCTCACGTCTCCAATTTTCGGAGTATCGAAATTCAGTCAGGTCAGTCCCTGACTACTCACTTGCGTTGAAGGCCCTGGAGAATTCTTGGAAGCTGGTTGAGTTGATTGAAAAGGGGAGTTGAGCAGCTCCCAATGTGTACCATGTTCATTTCAATCTTCGCCATTTTCAGTTTTTGAGTCTGTGGTCATAGGACCAAGCCTTGCAGAAGTGCAATGCAGCGTGAAACTGGAAGACGATTTCTTTTTCAATGCAAATGACAAAGAGTCATGTTCGAATGCTCCAATTTTTTTTGGCGACAGAGTGAATGCACTTCACGGAATCTCCCCAATTAACAAAGCTGGACAAAAAGTGAAATATTATCAAGTGCGAACTTTAAGAAGTTCATTACATTATTTGGAATGTTTTGTAAGCGCGCATTTCCCACGTAACGCGATAAAGGCCAAGGCTGCAAAGACAGAGGGCAATCTATTGCAAATTGCTGAGGTTGAGGTGTGCCACAACGGTGAGGAGATGTTCCCCGCTGATTGGACTGATGAGGTTCAATTCCCAGATTCAGAAGATGAATACATTGCTGAGCAAGCTGAAGGAGCAGGTCCGCCAAGTGTGAGTCAGGAACCCCTCAAAGAATTTGATGAGCGTGCGGCGTTAGATGAGTTGGAAAAGCTTCATCAGATGAATGTGATTGAACCAACAACTTGATCACCAGAGCAAGCTGCAGGTGAGAACACAGTGGATACGACATTGGTATTTGATCGGCGGTATTGTGGGAACACATGGATTAGAAGGTGCAGCGTGGTGGCTCGCAAGTTCAAGACATCAGCCACGGATGAGCACAATTTTTCTCCAACTTCAGCGTTCTAGCGGTGCGAATGGTTTTGACATTTGCAGTGGTTTACAAGTGTTTGGACATGGTTCAGCAAAATCTGTTCATGGATTCGTCGGCATTGGCATTAGTGAGGCGCACTGGCACTGGGAGGCTGAAACATATCCAGATCAAGCAATTCTTTCTTCAACATCTACTCAGAAAGAACGTGTTCACAATCCATAAAACCAACACAAAGTTGAATCCAGGAGACATGAGCACAAAGCGTCTTGGCGGTGAAAGGCGGACATTCCTGTCTAGGCTGATGAGTCTATTCCGCGCGAATTCGGATGAAGAAAATGATGACAACATGGTTCGCCAGACTCGGCGTGTCAACATGGCAACACGCAAACAATGTGTTAGGTTGATTCAGATGGCAGGGACGGCAATGGGAGTTTGCTTGCAGCTGAAAGGATGAATGCAGGATGGTAATGATCATCTTGAACCTGATGCAGGTGAAATCATGTACGAGCCCTACAGCGACTGGCAGCTAGCATGGTGGGCATTGACTGATTGGTGCTTCTCCACTCTTGGCGATGTGACTGCTGGTTTGATGATGGTGATGCAAGGGCTGATTTTCTATGCAGTGCATCTTGCAGGCATTGGCGTTCTAGCAGTGGCAGGTGCATTCTTCTTGGCAGGAGCTCTCGTATGGCAACATTTCTCCTTCCTGCGTGGCTTTGCACGCAGGAATGTTCCTTTGCTGATGGGCATTCGGTTCAGGTTCATCAAAGCACTCTGGTGTGGATGGTGGCTTCTGAAAAAGGAAATAACAATCTTCACAACCGTTTCGGGGAGTGCAAACAAAGCGGAGACATGATGGTAGACTTCGAGAATGTCTACAGCACTCCGGATGAATATCTTACAGAAGGACAGTTTCCAGTGGGAGCATCAGCAATTTCTTCTCCGCGACTAGTTGTCGAGGAGGATGAGCCTATGCAAGAGCTGGAGACAATTCCAGGAGATGTAGATCTGGCAGAAATCGCACTTAGCCATGTGAGACGACATGGAGTTGAGATTGACCAGACGGTCTACGAAACACAAGCTGATGAAGAACATGATGCAGAGATGGATGACGAAGATGGCGCTGAGACTCCGAGGAGCCGACGCAGGCGCTACATGGAATCAACTCAGGATGAGGTCAGCGAGCCTGATCAGTGGGCTCAGCTGCATTATGGGCAGCTTGCATGGGATGACTACGACCGAATGGTTGCTTTCAGCCGAGCCAACCGTCTGAGGTTGCAGAATGCAATCAACTCACTCAGCCAACGGGGAGAACGTGCAGAACAAGCAGGTGAGTGGGAAGAAACTGAACAGTACACCCGTGCAGTAGCTGAGATCGAACCACTACAAGACATAGCTTGAGGACAGTTGGAACGTGGTGAGCAATCATGGAATGAGAGTTTGAGAATGCGAAGGCAGTCCAGCTGATCCTCTTGCTCGTAGTGAGAGTGCCATAGCATTTTTTTTTTGTACTGGGACCTAATTCATTTGATAGCACAGGTGGCTTGGTAATGAGCCCACATGCATAAGAGTGGTGACGCCTCGAAATCGACACGTCACCAAGGTGGCGTGTGACATTTTAGTTACTCCACTGCATGGCATGTTGAGGTCCCAGGTGTAAAGGCGATACTGAGAAGATAAGCATGGCAGTGGTGCAAGGATGACATGCACAAATCTGTGTGCACGCCGGGTCCACAGTGGCTCAAGACTTGCAGCAAAACAGAGCTGTGAGCGCTCCGCTGTATTGTGACACTTCTCGAGAATAAAAACAGGATCTGCCAACATTATTTGAAGTTGCCAGTGCCTTTCTTGTGCGAGACATTGTTGAACCCCAATCAGCATTCCGCTTGGATGTGAAAAGCGCCCAAAAGGGAGAACGGCAGTTTGTGTTTAGTAGCAGTGTTCAGTGATGTTCAGAAGGAGATGTGTACTTGTTCAACGTTGTTTTGAACCTTTGCCGTAACCATCATTTTGGTCCTTTAAACTGAACATTGCATGCAGATAGGATTGAACAATTTTTGCCGCACCAGCGTGTAATATAACCGCAGTAGTTGCCTGTACTGTAGATGAATGTTTACTAGTAGAACTTTTGGAATATGTTGTGACCCTAAAGGTTTTTTTTTGGTTCCTTTGGAATATTTTATCCGGATCCATCCCAATAATATTTTTTTGAACCTTTTTTCTTGTCCGACCTTTTGTGCCAGCTGATGAAACAATTCATTGTACAACAAACATTTTTTCCGAACATGCATGAAAAAACACTGGTTTAATAAACACTAAATCGTGGCAGACAATTTGTGTGTTTGACAAGGGCGTTCAATATTACTAGATTTCGCGACCAGTCGCATTTTTGGCCTACTATGGAACGGAGAGAAAACGAGTCTTTGCCATTGTTTGTTTTGGATTTTAAACACAGTTATGTGCCAGTGAATTCGTACTTGAAACATGGCAATGTGTTGCACTTGTATGGTGTGAAAAGAAAAACAGTCGCTCGGTGTGCCGGCAACAAATATCGTCAATTTTGGGCCGCAGATTTGGTCCAAATTTCCGGTTCCATGTTCGCTTTCAAATTCACCGCACCAAAAAAGAACAAATTCGTCATTTTTTTTTGTGAAAAATATGGAATTTCAGTGACAGGCTAGGCGCATTCATTTTTATTGAACAGTCCATTGTCTGAACAACCATTCAAGATAGGAACGAATGCGTTGAGAGATTTGCGTGAAATCGGGTAACAAAAATCACAAAACATGCATATCTGTGTGTTTGCAATGTGTCAAAGCGTGTCGTTGTGTTGTATTGTGAGGTCACAAACCCAAACGACATGTCGATTTTTTGTAAATTTTGAAATCAAATTGTACCATGCTAGTGATTTCCTGGAAATGTTCCTGCGCTATCAACTATCTGCAGCTGCCAATCTGACTCAAGTCATGGTTTTTGGATCGATTTTTTGGGTTTGTTTGAAATGCATATATTTGCGCCCAGTTTCCTACTTCAACTTCAGAATGGTGGGACAAAGCGTGGGACAACATTTTCAGGAAAGGTCAACGGACGTCAACACACGTCACATGAGTCACATGAGTCACATGAGTGACATCCCAAAGGCCGCTGTTGGCCTTTGGCCCGTCTACCCGTCTGCCCGTAGGGCCGTGTGGCCCTGGCACATCTTTGTCACGTCACGCCATGGAGCTGCCTTCCGTGGCGGCCTTCGCACTTTCGTGTGGTCCTCGGAGCGCGTGAAACAACAGAGTTACAGTGAGTTACATAAATCTTGTTAGATTGTGCCTTGCCCTTCACATATCCTAACCGCAAAACATTTTAAAACTTTCAGCACACCAAAAGGTCACCAGACCTTTTCCTTGATGTATTCATTTTATTTTTGGATTACATCAACGAAAATCATACCAAATAGTCTACTAACCCATATTTATCCAGCAACTCTTTCAATTTTCTATCCTTCTCCTCCTTCAACATTTTATGGTCTTTCTCTTTAGCAACCAGCATTTTTGTTGATACTCATTTATGATTTTGTTTTTCAGGCCTTTCCAGTGCCATATCCAATTTTAATCCCATTTTTCAGGTTTTACCAGCAAACCACATTCACATTTTATATTTCCATTACATGCTCTTTCCTCTCTCCTCTTTCTGTTAATATCATCCTTGTTTTTGTCATAATATTTTTTTCTGGCGTTTCTACAATTTTGGTAGGTCTTAAATTTATTTTTTTCATCATCTTGAAAACAAAACATGTTTTTTTTTTTTTTTGCATTTACATTTGGAACACAGTTTTTCGATCATACCAGTATTACACATTTAACAAAATATTTCTTTATATATATATATAAATATAAAATCATTAAATAGTGGGGCAAGGTTGCCCTCATAGAAAAACCATAGTCCATAAATTTACCCATAAGATAGTTGAGCAAGGTCGTCCTTATAGAAAAACTGATTAACAAAGAATTAAAACAATCCAACCAATGCGAAACCTCATTCATAAGTCCATTGTTATGCCAACACCTCAACAAAAAACATAGGTATTGCTACAACATAGGACCATTGATTGTATAGTATTTTAGTTATATGTAATCAACCACTATTTGCAACTACAATTACACCTTTTACAGTATGCCACTATATTATCGAATGTATGGGTATATTCGTTATTCACCCTTTGGGCGGTTAGATTTGTTGTTATATTTCCGTTATTCATAGTAGTATAAAACCCGCATCCACAGTAATTGCATTAATTTTTTATTTTCTCTAAAAACCATTCAACATTCACATATCCTTCTTTTGGTATTTTTCTTTTTGCCTTTCAATCTTGTTCTTTGTAATTGAGTATCTTTCTTTCACAATAACTTACCAATTTATAATTAGATTCATCATATACATCATTGCTATACTTGAAAAACTTGACCTGGTTTAAATCTCTTGCTCTTGTCATTGCCGTCCATATCCATCCTTTATATTCTCTTATATCCCAATGGTTATAATCAAATATTGTAATATCACCGTCTATACTACTACCTTGGGCGGAATGACAAGTGGCACAATGCGCAAATATAAAATTCTTTCTGACTTTCTCAATATCCAAAGGTTGGACTACGCCAGTTTTTACATTTTTGAGTTTCATAAATTGACTATTTGCCAATATTATTTCATATTTAAAATTCACATTGAAGACACTGTTTTTAGACTTAGTACATTTTCTACATATTAAAAGTTATCCTATTTCGTATCCATATTTTCTAGTTTAAAAATTGGCGAATGGCACTTGAAACATTTTTACAAGTATCATTTAGATATACTATATTAGTTTTTGAACCGCTTATATCACTGGTATATTGAAAGTACTTATTGATGATTTTTTTAATACGCAATGAAATTTATGAAAATATATTTCTTTATATTACTTAGTTTGTCCTTATCCTCCTGTGTTTCAAGTCTCTTACATATTCTCAGTAATATATTGTTTTTGAATATATTATCTATGATTTGGTCGGCATAGGTTTCATAGTCCTGTATGTTGGTTGGTGGTTGGATAGGTTTTAGTTGTTTTGTGTCTCCTGTCGCAATAATAATTTTGTCATGCTTATTTTGTTCTACAAATTGTCTTATCCTCCAATAGGTGCTTAAACTGCTAAAAATCACCAACAGATATTCCCAAAAAATTATTCAGGGTCAGTGCCTCTCCTTCGAATGCTTGTAGTAGCTTACTAGTAGGACATACAAACATCACTTTATATTCTTTATCTACCATTCTTTGGCATATATAACTTTTAGCAGTTCCCAGTAGTTCCCGGCAGTTCCCCCCTTATCATCATAGGATTATTATACTTAGTATATTCAATAATAAACTATTATAATATCACTATCATATTCATCTTCTATATCAATAGTTTTATTCTCATATATTGGGATTTCAATTGGTTCATTTTGCACTACTTCATATTTGACAGTTGGAAATTTGATGTCATCATTATACTTGTTTACTCTCCGCCCTCCTATTTCATTAGTGAAATTCAATAACCCACCTGCCTTTTCTACATCCGTTGCTCTTACTACAAAGTTTGACAAAGGCATCTGTTTTTACACTAAACATCTTAATATTATTTTGTTCATCTTGCTGTATGACTTATACATTTCCAAATTATGAAGTTGTAAAAGCAACTCTTTGACATATCTAAAACCATTTTTCAGTTGCGCTTGGTCTTTTATATTTAGGATGTAGTAATTATCAGTATTAATTTGGTTGGATGTGTGCTGTAATTCATCTTCATTCTCAATTATCTTATCTTCTATCTCTACATCACTTACTTTATGAAGTTTTCCACCATAACTTACTTAATAATCAATTGCTTCACTTAAACTCTTAAACAAAAAACTCTTTTGGTCGGTAGCGCCTCCTTTTTCCAATAAACCAAAATTGACATTAGCAATTAGTTTCTTTCTATACTTGTCCTCTTCAATATCATCACTAATTGACATGCTCCAAAGTTCATCAATAATTTCTTTATGATTACATTTATGAATTTGCGACGGAGTCCTAAAACACAATATATCAATATCAACATCATCAATAACTTCTTTTAAGACGCATCCATATTTAGTTCCATACTTTTTATTCATGAACATATTATTATTTTTTTCAAAGTCACTATTTTAAACATAGTATAAAGTTAAATCAGGATATTCATGTATCTTTCCATCATAAGGTTTCCAAATGTCAAACTGATTGAAAACGGGTTTCTCATCCATTTTCAAAAACATACTTGTGAATGCTTTTGATATGTCAATTTCTGCTGCTTGAACGGATTGTTTAGACATTTTATGCTTGATGTAATCCAGGCTATCACCTGAATAAAAGCATCCACATGGCACAATAATTTTTGTTTCATCCAATATCTTAATATCAATATCATTGTAAAAGGATTTTGGGAGGGGATCAATAACGCCTTATAGAAATTAAACATTGCTAAATTCATTCTATTATATGTGTTCTCATCATCTACTGTAATACACCCATCACATGATGTTTTCAATAAATTATGCGTTCTGATGATGTATTTTGTTTTACCAAATTTCATCCTGATTTCTGTTATTGTCCCTGCTTGATATTTTATTTTGGGTTCATATCCGCTTCTGACTAACTCAAATAACGCCTCTGTCAAATTATGATCTTCCAAAACCAGAAACACTTCTTTTATTTCATTCTTGTCCGCTTCATCCTGTAAAGCAAGTATATCATCAAGGGTTTTTATCATTCTGTATGTTGGCGGTTCATCCTTTTCATTAATGTAGTAGTCAGTGGATGCCTTCACTAATGGGATACTACATAATTGCTTCTGTTGAATGCTTTTAAGGTCATGGTTCAACACATATATATGACAGTTCTTAACCATAGCATAAAAGGTTTTGACATGATGGTTTCTCTTTTCTGGGTCATGCTTATAAATCAAGTGATTACAAAAGTTGAATATTCTGGCTTGTATATTATATTCTTTAAACACTTTTTCCATGTCAGTAATTACGCTCCCTTTTTATTAAAATCATTCTTGCCTATAATCTCTATAATTCTTTCCTTTGTCAATCTTTTTCTGGTCTTTTCACTCATCAATGTATCACCATAAAAACCATTCAAGGCATTTACCCAACATAGATTATCTATGTAATTGCCCTTTTAATTGCTTGTTTAATGGTCTCCGCTTCCATTCTCACAGGCGTATGGATGTAGTCATGATAAATTGAAACATTCACAGTGTCGGTCGGTTTCTCATTCATAACACCAAATTTCTCTACTTTCTCATTTACCAATTCCACAGACTTAATCTTAATACATCCTAAATTGTCATAATATGCTTGTAGTGTTTCCACTGTATCCTTAAAGTCTTCATCATCCTTCAATAGGCTAATTGCTTTCCAAAAGTCCGGATTTTCCTTTGCTGGATTTTCAACATCTTTTATGTTCGGCCATCTAAAAGTTCTTTGACCTATGAGTTCTTCTGGAAATTCAGTTGCTTTTATTGTCGCGTTCTTTTCATCAAAACTGATAGACTGATAGGGAAATAATAAACTCCTTGGTGTCTAAATGCTGGTTTTGTCTTAATCCCACTCTCTTTCAGATTGCCATTGTAGTATGTATAAAGGACAAAATCTACAAACTAAGTTTTTTTTTGGCTTCTTCTTCTTCTTGCTCTCTGCCATTCTTTCTTTTAAGGGGTTTTGTTTCCTTGAACTTTGGATATTATCTTTATACTTTTGAAATGTGTTGTCATAAGTTTTCTTCTTAGGGGAGGTTAAACCTTTGATGAGATTTTCAGCAGTTGCTACATTTGATATTTTCCTATCAGTGTAGAGTTGTATGATTTCATCTGTTCTTTTTTGAGTTGCCCTTGTGGTGTCATCACTGATTTGAGACCTTTTAAGCCGGGTAAGTCTGGTAATATTGCTCTTGATAAACTTACTACTCATATAACAATCTATATATTTATTATATAAAATATTTCTTTAAATACTTTTTTACAAGAAATATTTTTTTTTAATTGGAAAACTATACATTTTTGAAAAACAAATCTTATGAATAGGTTTTATGATGTTTTATTCATATGGTTTATGGATTTGTATTTTACAACCTCCTCAACACATTATCTTCAATTCTTCTTTTGATTTTGTCAATAGTTGTTTTATTGTATATACTATTGCCTATTGGTTTGTGAAACCACCCTATCCAGTTCAATATTCTATGGAACGCGCATTTTAATTCTCCAACATTCAAGTTAAAATTGACATCCAAAATGAGATATTGAAAATCAACTTCTGAAAGGTATAGTGTGTATTCATCAAAGGCTTCATAGAATAACCTTTTAATCATATTAATATGCCTATCTTCAACACCCCCACCATCAAAGATCCTATCTAATACATCAACATCATCGGGAAACTTGTTAATCAAAGTGAACATGTAAATTTCTATGTCTTCATCAACATTTCTATTTCTAATATCAATATCACCATCTCTATTTTTCATTCTGTTAATTGTATTCAATACATAAGAGCAATTATCGCACTGTATATATGCACAAATAATAGCAGAGACATCACTTATAAAACCCTGCTTAATCAAGGACTTCATCTTACAACAATCAGAACATGTATGAGACATAAACTTGTTCTTAATGATATTCTTTGAGTCAATGCCTTCTCTTTCTGTATCACTGTATTCACTCTCACTATCACTCACCATTACATATAATATATAAACGATATTTCTTTAAATACTTTTTTACAAGAAAAATATTTTTAATTGAAAAAGACTACTTTCAACAGTTCATGCCTCATGAGTTTTCTGGGGTAGTCAGTCATTTTAAAATAGGTCTGTTCTAATGATTTTGTAATTGCTTCCACCGTGTATTCACCTTTTAAAAAGTTGCTTGTCCGCTCCTTTTCTGTACTTGTTTTTGCTAACGCCTCCGTTAGCGACCCCATAGCACTATTGTCGACGCGTGCTTTGGCCAGGTCAGAATCTCAGAGGGGAAGCTTTGGTTCGACAACGCTTGGTTGCACTTTAGCTGGGCTT
>Ga0126342_10021591_pt1 | contig 10712 bp, 17 predicted proteins | sample Cyp1metagenome_FD_92528 | JGI IMG/M metagenome (GOLD analysis project Ga0126342, IMG submission 92528) | Coral microbial communities from Lord Howe Island, Old Settlement Bay, Australia - Cyphastrea 1 metagenome | ecosystem: Host-associated > Invertebrates > Cnidaria > Coral ... | reverse complement strand
CTACACAATGCATTACAGTTTGCATCACATGTGGTATGTTCACTCTAATTCATACATGTACCACTGCGCCACCCCGTGGCCCAAGACTTGCTAGCATAGCTATAAAAAGGAGTGCTGCGTGCTGCCGGTTGGCCACAAGTGTTACAACTCTTTAGTTGGGATCTAGGGCCCCCTGAATACGGGGGATTGCTACCTCAAAGTGGTAGCGGAGCTTTGTGCCCTGCCAAGGTCCGATATTCGGACAGCAGTTGCTTCCTGCACCTGCACCGATATCCGGACTTGCAAGGGCAACTTGTGGGTCAACTCCGAGTAGCTGCCATGGTCTTAATCCATAACATGGAATCAGACGAAGAACATCTTCAAATTGTTTCATATGAAGAGCCTGAAGCCTACGCCGTTAGGACCGTCGAAGGTACCTCCACAATTTGAGGGCCAATCCAGCTGGTTTGAATATGAAGACTTAATGATGTCATTCAAAAATGCCCTTGTAGGAGCGGCTTCGTTTTACAAGTCGATGCTCGACAATGCCCTACTCCGAGATCCGGATCGTGGCCTCGCCCATTTCAAGGACACATTGAGACCGTACTTCGTGAAGGGAGTAAATCATGTGTTCCTTTGGCGGTTCCTCCAGATTTTTCGCGCGTACAGAGGCCAGAACGAATTCGTGCATTGGATAGGGCGTTTTGAGATCGCACAGAAGCGACTCTTGGCATCGTGGTCCGATTTGCTTGATCTCTCCGATTTACCGGAAGTAGGCTCGGCCGAATTCGTGGCTACCAACAGATAACGACAGATGAAGATAGAACAAATTGCCAGATGACCCTTCGAGAACAGACCATAACAAACCGAAAGGCCCAACATCAAAATCAACTTCCATTATCGGATAACTTGATGTCCTTGATTTTCTTGGTGCCATCTAACCTGAACGAACAACAGCGGCTTTGTTTCCTCAGCAATGCTTCAATATACATACCTCCAAGTGAAACAGCTTTTTCTTGAACTTTTCAGAACAGGCGTTGCCGACCCAAATATCACCGAAACCGGTCCTCGTTCTACATCATCGACGAAGGTGAGACGGGGGAAGGCGGACAGGGATTTTGGGTCATTGACGAAGAAACAGGAGAAGAAGGATTCACAGGTCTTTCCACAGAAACCGAATTCTGGGTTCTAGGCGCTAAGGGTTCATACTCTAAGTGCCGATTGTACGGCCGATCGTTCAAGAAAGGAAAACCGAAGGGCTATGGAAAGGAAGATAAGCGTTCAAGACCCGGCTTCCGCCCGAACTCAAAAGGCAAAGGTTATGCAGCATGTGACAGTGACCAGCAAGACACAGCTTCCTGGGGAAAAGGAAAAGGCAAGAAGGGCAAGAAAGGAATGAAAGGAAAGGATTCTTTCAAAGGAATGCCTTCACGGAAAGCAAAAGGTAAAGGAGATGGCAAGAATAAAGGAGGAAAGCAGTTTCAACAACCTCCACAAGCAAGCGTCGCTCAACAAGCCTCTTCTAGTACCTCACAAACCTCCGAAAACCAGAAACTGCCCAGGCCGAGGAAAGCTGGAGTTATGATTATGATACCTATTGGACAGATGACTGGTCAACATGGGAATCCTATTACAGATATGATGGAGATACTCCCAAGGTGATTGGTACAATTGCTTCTGTTGGGGAACTGCCCATTGCAGAGGACAAGCGTTCAGAATATTTTCAAAACATTCCTGTGCACGGACAGACGGACCAAAACAACCGGTTCTGTTTTTCTGTTGTTTGCTTGTTCCGATATCTCGGGCACGAACTCATGTCCATCATGACTTACATGTTTTTGTTTGTGCCCCTGCTGTACCAGTGCTTCCAAGATTTGAGCAGGAAATCATTTCAGAGCATCCGGCTCGTTGAAGAGAGCATCGCAACCGATTCCGGTGACAAGCATCCGAATGAACAACACACGTGCCCACTCGATTCCGATATTACGGAGGAGTGTGTATATCTGAATTATGATCATGGTGCCCAGCAAGCACTCCTGTGTGAGTACGTGGATCTTGGTTCTCATCCGACTGATGTGATTCTTGACTCAGGTTGTACCAGAGCCATGGGTTCCCGCTTTGCGATAGATCGTCTTGTTCAAGCCTGCCAACAACATCCAAAGCGTGACCACATTTGGTTTTCCAAACGACCATGTTCAAGTAAATTTTCATTTGCACATGGAGACAATCCACTATCAAGGAGAGACTTGTGATTCATTTCCGAAATGATCAAGCACACACTGGTTGGATTACTACGTGCGTTGACATCCTTGGCAAGGTAAGGTTCCTACTCTCTTTTCAGTTGAACAAATGCGGAACCTTCGAATGAACATTGAACACACTCCTGTAGGAGAGTTTCTCACTTGTCCACTCTTTGGAATGCAAGCTCTAGCGGTCAGTACATTCAATCATCCGGTTCTTGGCATTATGTCTCTTGCAACATCAAGTTCGAAACCGATGTACAGCTTTCAATCAGAAGACATCACATGTCCAGCATGTACCCAGTGAACCTTTTCAACCTGATGACCAGCCGATGGTGGCATCTGGGCCAAGTTCCGGTTCCAAGGACGGAGTCCCACGACGCCGGGATCCTCAACCTGAAGAAGAGACAGAAGTCAAACAGGAACCGAAGGTTGAAGTACAGGTTGAAGAGAAAAAGGAACCGTCACCTAAAGGAACATTATTACTTGCACTTCAGAGGACTCATGATAAGCTTCAATCACCGACTGAACTTTTGAAACTCCACTTGAAGCATTATCACATGTCAACTGAACAATTCAAGAGAAGAACATCCGCACTGAAGTTGCCTAAGGAAATCTACGACAAGTATGATCAGATCACCAAATCCTGTGTTACATGCTCCAAGGCTAAGATTGCCCTCTCAAGAGCCAAGGTATCAGGAATTCGAAGTGAGGCCTTCGGAGAACTTACTTTCATTGATCATGGAGAAGTTCCAATTAATCCTCAGTCCAAGCTTCAATTCCTACTTCTTTATGAGGGTGCAACTTCATTGGCTACTGCCTAAGTCGTTCAGAATAGGTCAGATCTGGTGACGATTTCACATCTTCAAGAGCACTTCGAAACGTATCAGCTGAATCCAAAATACATTGTTGCCGATCAAGCTTTTATGAGCACTGAAATGGAAGATAACTATAGCAGGCACAACATACGACCGATCTCTCCAGGACCAGGTACACCATGGCCAAATAGGGCTGAAGCAGCCATTCGCATGTTTGAGAAACAGGTCTCACTGATGCTCATATCCTCGAAGGGTGATCCATCGCTTGCCAATATTACATACAAACAGTTGTGCAGACAAGCATGTATTTCAAGGAACACTATGGTAACACATGGCGTTGTAACGCCAATGGAATTAGCATTTGGAAGAAGACCTGCCGATCTTACGGCGACAGAAAACATGACACCTGCACAGCTCACTACTGAGGCCCCTGCTCCTGAGAGACAGATTGAAGCGTATAAGGTCACTGGTGATGTGAAAGTTTCAAGAAAAACAATCTGATGACCTTCCACGAGACATTGCCAGCAAACTTCAACTTAGTGACGGACCATTCTTTCCTGGAGACAACGCATATTAATTACTGGACAGAAGATAAATCCAAAATAAAATCTGATGGTTCTCATGGAGGAAAATGGATTAAAGGAAAGTTGGTTTCAGTTGATGGAAGTATGGTTGTAGATCTAGGAACTAGAATTGTGAAGGTCAACATCAGCAAGATTCAAAAAGACCACAATCCAGTGGAAGACATTGATGTACCTCTCGATCCTGCCGCATTAGCCAGTGCCGATAGTACGGCCAATAGTGCCGCTATCGCGGCCAAAGATGCCCGCGCAACGATCTCGAAGACAACCTGCAGAACTGATGACTTTGCCAACACCACGGATCACTGGTAGGACCAGAAGGAATCCAGTATGGTCAGCATGTCTGGGAACCACTCACTAAGGGTAAGACTGATTCCCGGAGATGCTTGGTGGTTCTGCAAAGCTCAGTCAATCCGCATCCATGCAGGGACTTCGAGTCGGCGCACCAATAGGTTTGAGAACAGGTTACGACTTGCTAACAGCTCACGGCCGGCGAAAAGCCATGGAAGTCATAGAGCGACAGCAACCTAAGATCATTCACAGGCACCAGTTTGTGGTCCATGGAGCCAACTACAGAATATCAACGATCCTGCAGATACTTATCAGAAAAGGAAAAAAGGATCTTCCACTGGTTGAATTTTGTGCCAGAGTCGCTATGTTCCAAATTGAACACGGAAGATATTTCATAATTGAAAATCCAGCTTCCCCAAAAATTTGGTTCACTAAATGCTTCCAACGCCTTCTCAAGAAGCATGCCGTAGATATGCGTGCTTTTGGCATGAGAGACCCAAATGGATACTAAGACGACGACGACGACGACGACGACGACTACTACTACTACTACCACTAATACTACTACTACGACGACGACTACGACGACTACGACTACGACTACGTCCAAAAGCAGCTTGCCGATCTCACGGCAGTTGAGCATCCAATGTTGGCAGCTGACTTTTATGAACAAGGTCTTCCAGTACGTGACTACTATACGCGATGCTTACTCAACTGCATAAATGCTCTTCCATCAGGTAATGTTTATCACCCTGTCCAGATCGAGGCACAACAAGATGTTTCACATGTCAGGCAGATGTATTTAAGTACTTCGCTTTTTGACAACGCAGTAATTGTTCGCGGTAGTTTCCAAGCACTACGCGTTACCTACCGTCACACACATGGCGTACGCTTACTTTGGAAGAAAAAGGATACGTCACACGTTTTTCTTCGACTTCATTCTAGAGATATGTCGCAATTAATTGCAAGTCAATGGTCCGCCGTTTTGTTTTGGAACAACGATGGCGGGATACCATCTGACAACACCGACAACAATATACCTGAACAGAACACCAACATCGACCCTCCACCGGGTCTTCCACCGCAGCCTGACAACAATCAAGCGAATGACAACAATCCTGAAACATTTAACACCCCCACCCCACCATCATCACCACATCCACCAGATGTACCTATGCCTGATGATCCTCATACGCCGAATCCCGGCTTTCCACCTGATGATGATGATCCATTTCACACACCATTTCAATCACCACCAAGACCGAATGATGACTCACCAGATGAGGAAATGCAGTCACCACCAGACTTACCACCTTATCCATCACCACCACCAGATTATCCACAACCACTGTTTCCCGGAGCCCAATCCATACCTGTCGCGCCAGACACCGTTATCGTGCCAAACACAGTCATTCCACCGAACATTGATGATACACCCATGACACATAGCACTAAAAGAAAAATGATGATCCACCGATACCACCTGCGACTGAGGCTCGACCATCGCAAATGCCTGCGTCGTCTTCATCCCAATTTCATCCTAGCAACCATTTGGGGGGTGATACACAGCCATCAGTTGCACGAAATGCGACCACACAATCCGCTGTAGTCGCACCTAGTGTTTTTAAAGCAAAGAAATCGCCTAAGAATCCCAAGGATGTTGCTGTACCCGATGACTTTGATGATGACGAGCCTGATCCAGATGCAGGTCCATCAGGACATAATGGTCTACCGCTACTTCCGCCACGCGGAGATGAACCTTTCAATCCTGCACCTATGCCTGAGAATGATCCGCAACCGGACACTCAAGATCAACAAGAACCAGGAGAAGAAGAAGAAAAAGAAGAACCTGAAGAAGACACAGGTGATACTATTCCTTTTGGTTCAACCGACACTGACGAGACACTTGATTACAATGACTTAGTCATTGATGATTCTCAGTGGTGTTTAATGTCACAAGAACAGAAGGTCTGTAGTAATACTGCATCATTCTCTGTGCCTAGATTGATTGATGGTTCACCAGTAGCTTTGCGGAATGTTGAATTATCCAGTGCCATTGGTATGTCATATTCCGTTATGACGGGGAAACAACGCAACCGTTGCTGTAAGACTAGATCTAATATTATTGAAGAATATCACGGCATAAATGATGAAGATAAAGCGTTCATGACTTTGTACTCCATGACTCCATGACTGATAAATTTGCATGCCTGGTTGGCAAGAAACGAAAGGAGCCACACAACAAGAGAAAAGACAGCTTGCTAAACAGTTTCTTGAAGCCAAGAAGGCAGAATGCCAATCATGGATTGACAACGAAGTTTTTGACCTTGTAGCTGGTAGATGGGTCCTTACTGTGAAGAAAGACAAGGATGGTAACTTCCAGAAGTGTAAGGCCAGATGGGTCCTCAAGGGTTTTCAAGACAAACAGAAGAACACTCAGCAAATGGACAGTCCTGCAGCCTCAAGAGCAGGTTTCCGATGTGCAACCCAATTAGCCGCTAATCACGGCCGGGACCTTTTTCACATGGACCTTAAGACCGCGTTTCTACAAGGTGAAGCCTATGATGAAACCCGTGATATCATCTGTCAGGTTTTCCACCAGAATACGGGTATCCTCCATATATTGGTGTGATGCGCCACGCCGATGGTGGCGGATCATTGACAAGGCCTTGCTCGAATGCGGACTCATCCCAACACGCGCAGACAGATGTACTTATGTACTTTATGACGGTTCATCCAAAACCAAAACTTACCAACCACCCCGCAGTGTGCCCCCTGAACAGGTAACAGGTAAGTATTTCTGAAGCCATTGATCACCTTATGGATCTGGTAGTGCGCAACAATGCTCGACTTCATTCGTCTTCATGCTGATGACCTGTTCATGGCAGGCGACAAGATGTTTGAATCAAAGGTTTGGTCTAGTCTGCGTAAGAACTTTGCGGTTGGTTCAGAAGACAAGAATGACATCATGTTTGTAGGACAACGCATTAAATGGAAAACTCAAGAGAAGTATGGACACTACATTTCTGTAGACCAGAAGCTAGCTGTAGATGCAGTTGAAGAGGTCAAAATTGACAATTCCCTGAAGGACAATGCCCAATGCAATCCACAACTTCACACTGCCTACCGTTCCGTTCTCGGACAGCTTAACTGGTTACAGAGTAGAGCTCAAGTCCATCTTTGTTACCTTCAATCCATCAGACAGCGTGGCCTGTTGCCAGGAGGTACTCGGGGTGGAAGGCAAGACGTTCACTTTGCCTTAGACGGTTCTTGAACAACCATGCAAGATAGCTTGCGCCCTGAGTCCGACGGCATCATTGTAGGTATCCGTCATGCGTAGCAGGCTTAGGCCCCGAACTCACAGGTAGCAACTACGTTTTGACCAAGCATCCGGTCCCTTTCAACCGTTTTATCGGCGTATGGTCCTTATAGTTGACCACTGTTGGATTGACCGCCCTAAGGGCGAAGATCTCGCAAAAATGACCGACTACGAATCAGAGTGAGATATTATGATGCACATCGCTCATCACCAGTACTACTGGGAACGACGAAATCAGAATGAGAGCGATAGAGCTGTTTGGGCACGCCATCAATGCATCAAGCATGTGACCGCCAAACTCTCCGATTCAGAACACATTTAAATTCTTTTATTACAAGCTTTAAAATGGCACGAGCCGCACCGGCCAGGTCGCCGCGAGATGGACCGACTCCTAACGACACGACTCGGACCGCCGCAATCTAAGGATGACAAGAGAGTAGCCGTCATCCGGCGACAAATCTCCAAGCGCTTTCGTCAAGGCATGATACATCCTCACCGTGACACGTCCGGCAAACATCAAGTCCAAGGCAATGCCCAAGAAGCTGGCATCCTGGCAGAAGAAATCCGATACACCGAGAAGCTCTGCGGCCGTATCCGGTTCCACCTCTTCTAAACCAGCCGATACCACGGCGAAGAAGGGACACAACAAACAGGAAGTTAAGGGACCTGACATCAAGAAAGAAGCATCACAGAGGGCAAAAGAGATGCTCCGTGATGCGGACGCTGCACGAAAAGTTTTTTGAAGATCTTGTTCAGGACCTCACCAATACTTCATGGTTTGTTCGTCCAGAAGGAACTCTTGAGCGCAGGAACGTCCAGAACTGTGGAAACACCGAAGCAATGTATTGGTGTCATAAATGCGGTTACGCCTATTGCCTGGACTGCCGAAGTCACGGCGAGGCATGCGACCATCATATTTGTAACTATACTCCTCCGAACTCGGAGAACAGTTCATGCCGGACAGCATCGGATCAAAAGAATCTAACATTGATGATCTTGTTTTCAACGCTATTGGCCAAGAAGCGTATTTCGGTTTTGACCGCAAGGAACAATCCGATCACCGGAGACTTGCATTTGATGAAATCATTGCCAAAATGCGAAGAGGTAAAAGGGTTGGAAATACATATTTCCAGTCCTTCCTCAAGAACGGCATCGAGGATTATCCCTTTGCCGAATTCATTTACGAGCCTTCCGATGACCGAAGAGTCCCGACCCTTAAGGAACATTACACCGACTCCCAAGATCAGACATCACCACTTCTAATTTGGAGATTATGTTGGATTGTCAATGCGATGATCTTTCGGGACGATGAATGTTTTGGCCTTCTTGAAATCTATAGGTCTGTCTTATTGAGCAAGGGTGTTTTCAAGGCCGGCAAGATCCGAACTACGGACAATGGCTGTGAAACTCAAAAAGTCATTTATCATTTGGCGCTCTTGACACTCAACCTTGGAGCCATCAATAGACAGCCGTTAATCGGCGGAACCAAAAAGTTCCCATCTTGGATTCGTAAGGATCCTTCTTGCGTTGTGCTTCCTCACCTGATCTTCAAGAATGGCGCGCATATCGTCGCATGGTGTGAAGCCAGTGACGCACATGGTGGGATCGCAATCCATCAAGACCTCGCAAGGGACAATGCCATGCTTGGTATGGTAGTAAACGCCGAAATTACGGCTCCATCACTTGCCATTTTTCTCCAAGGAACACATGAAGTTGGAAGTTTCATTGAACTCCTCTGCCAGCATCAGCGCGAAACTGAAAACAAGAAGCAGAAGAACAAGTTCTGGATTCTTCACGGCTGTATTTTCAGATTGGCATTTGGAAGAGTCACTTCTGGTGAAATGGTAGACCCAAGCTCCGGTATATTCCGGTATATGGACAGCATTGCCAACTTCCATTACTCCTAACATGGAAGCCAGTGTTAAGGCCGCATCCGGCTCCACTTGCCACAACTCAAGCTGATGAGGAAAACAACATTTCTGAGATTGATGGCCGGTGTGATGTCGAGTCATGTCTTCTGCTTAAACCGACAACCGGCGCAGACAATCATGACGTTCATTCGTTGCACTGTGTTCCATATCTCATCCTATGCATGGTCCAACGCATACACCGAGCTTTGCGAACGTTGGGTTCAGTTCCTCGCCGCTTGCATCTCGCACCAAGTAGACTTTCTGCAAGGCGACGGAAATCTGTTCGCTCAGCGAAACTTTAAACAGGATGACCGCTCCGATTTCCGGAGCTGCATCATCCTAGTGGATCTTTTAGAGCGATTCCTAGGCCAAATCAACATGCACAGATCAGCCTTAAATAGAATTACTTTCAATATTGTCTCATCAACGCAGGCGGGAGAGTTGATCCTTCTTAATATTTGCTACGGCAAGCAAGCCATTGTTTGCGAGGGGCGGCAAAATTAAATACCTGCTAGTATATGACCTTGGTCTCGGTGACACTGACCAGGCCTTTCATTCACCGCTGATGACTATTGCGAACATGCGAGCCATCAAGAAAACGCGCATCACATCGCAAGCTGCCGAATCACGGCGACGAGGTCGGTGGCAGGAAAAGAATGCTGAATTTTTGCAGGCCCGCCAAGAACGTCAGGAAGTCCGCCAAGAAAGGCAGGACAGAGTTCCTCCTTTGCATAGAGACAACTTCCGATATGCGGAGCCTCCACAGCCAAACAGAAACAGATCCATGGCCTTGTGGGGTCTCTGACCTTTGTCTGCCACGCTCCTCACGCCAAGGTGGAGTTGTTCCTCGACGTTCTCCAGGTGATCTTAGAGGACGAGGTGGAGTTCGTGGTCTTGTGGAGTTGACTGATCTCGGCCGTGATTTCGGCTCGCACCGGCGAAGGTCATGCCCGGCGCATAGTGGACAATCACAGGCCAACAGCAGTACCGTGAACAACCATGTTACCAACACAGGAGCCTGGCAACATTATGAACAGCCTCCTGAGAACCGACATCACGGTCAGGGCTGCTGATTACAGGTACAATCCACGCCGAACCTCTGTTGAATATGCCCAAGGGTATCAAGTACCGTATGAGAGGTGGGTTAGAAACGCTGATGGTACCTGGCTTGACTTAGTGCCTCAAACACCAGATCAATCCATTTATCTTCACCAACCTACCTGGCAGAGAACACAGAACGAGCTGTTCCTTTATGGATACACTTTCAGAATGGGATTCTGAGCACTAGCCGATCAACGGCAAGAACAGTCTCCTCGTAGCGGCATTTTGAGAACCTCATGAGCCGTTATTCTGGCCAACAGTAGCATCTTCATTTGTCTGCGGACACGGTTCACTGCAGAGCATAAGCTGAGCGCTTCTTATGCGAGTTTAAAGATTTTGCTGCATGTTACGTTAGCTTGATCCAAAGGGGCTCCAGGGATGGTTTCTATAGAGGGTGGACGGGGCATGACGTAAACATAAACTATGTCTAGGCGTAAGTAAAAACATATGTGAAACATAAACGAAACATATGT
>Ga0126342_10021590_pt1 | contig 10712 bp, 10 predicted proteins | sample Cyp1metagenome_FD_92528 | JGI IMG/M metagenome (GOLD analysis project Ga0126342, IMG submission 92528) | Coral microbial communities from Lord Howe Island, Old Settlement Bay, Australia - Cyphastrea 1 metagenome | ecosystem: Host-associated > Invertebrates > Cnidaria > Coral ... | reverse complement strand
TGCCATGTTGGGTCCACTATTGGCCATGCCCTCTGGACAAGGTCTGAACATGACTCTTTTGGCAATACTAAAAGTAAATGGAGCTAATTGACTTTTAGTATTGGAGAAAAATTGGAGTTGCGGCAATTTGCGGCAAAATGTTTCTACTATTGACAAGATATCACTATTGGCTAGACAACATTAATGCATCTTGATTCATCTTAATTCATCTTAATTGATCGTGATTTATTTTGATTCATTTTGATTCATCTTAATTCATCTTGATTCACTTTAATTCACATCAATTCATCTTAATTCACATTAATTCATTTTATTTCACACTAGTTCACATTAATTCATCTTAATTCACATTAGTTCATCTTATTTCAGATTATTTTTTTTGATTCATCTTAATTTGCATTAATTCATCTTAATTCACATTAATTCATCTTAGTTCATCTTAATTCACATTAGTTATCTTAATTCACATTAATTCATCCTAATCCACCTTAATTCATAGTTCGTGTGTTTTTTCTTAACGGTTCCAGCGGTTCCAACCCCAATTTGTGTCAGAAATTCTGCGAACCAGGCCTTTCGAGAAGCATTGCTCTCTCCCACTGTGATGAGGTGAGGCGATCCGCATGCCCAATGCCACCATCCCCAATGAACGAATGAATGAGGCAATCTGGTTAGTAAACCCAGGAATAAACATTGAATAAACTATCCTCAAATTGGAGTTGTTTATCATACAGAAACTGATTTCATGGCAAGAAACTTGCCTATGTCTATGGGGTACTTGCTTGACACTTTCTGAAGCAAAGATCCACTGAAATCACCAAGGATTCCATCAGGGATCCACAGTTTTGTCTGGAAATAGGTACCTCCAATTTTGATGGTTTATCATGGTTTCTCATCATTTTTCCCAAGATTTGATGGCCAGGGATTGAGGGATTCCGGTCCCAGTTGATCCAGTTTTCAGGCAGATCCATATTTTTTACATGCTCAGAAGAAGATATTTGATGGTCATCAATGCCATAATATCCTCATATAATAAGGACCAACAAAAATCCTTACGACTGGGGAGATTACCATCCTCTTTAACCTCCGGTAATCAAGCATGGTTTGCTGGAAAATCCATCATTGATAGTTTCCCAGCTATAAACCTTCATTTAGTTCGGGGATTTCCCAGCTGGCCGCGTTTGATGACACCGGAGGGTAAATCAATTCATCACCAGTATTAACCATTATTAAACATTATTAAGCATTATTAACCACTCTTAACCATTAACCATGATTGACCATTATGAACCATGATTAACAAGTATTAACCATGATTGACCATTATGAACCATTATTATCCATTATTATCCATTATTAACCATTTATAACCATTATTAACCATTCACCATTATTACCGGAGGGTTTTGTGGCAAAACATCCATGGCACCATGTTGCACCAGGCCATCCCCAACTTTCCTGGCACCATCGACCAGGACCATGCAGAACATCGAGCAAAAGGGAGGCGTTCACATGGATCAGCATCGACGAGTTCTCATCACACAGGATGCGATGGGTTCATCGGGGAATGTCGATGGCATGACATGATATGACATGTGAAAAGATGTACCTAAAAAAAACGACGGCAGTCACGGCAGTCATAGAATGTAAACTGGTGATTGAATCTATGTATAACTGATAGATTGTACAATACTATGGTTCGTAAGATCTGCAGGTAACATGTGACATGACATCTGCAGATGTAATAGAATAAACCCAGGAAAATGGTGATTGAGTCAACAGATCTGGTAATACAGTGGGGGTTATAATGAAATATACAAAGGACTTCGTGTGATCTGGGTCGGCAACATGGCGTATACTTCCCAAATGGCCGTTTTGAATTTTGAATGATACATGTTGATGAACCATCATTTTCAGACAAACCCAACTCTGGAGATTTATATAGCATGTCTATGCATTTCTGACAATGCGGTAAAGTCGAATCACGCGATAAACCCGTTTTGAAGGTATGGTTTTTCATGCATCCCCCAAATGATCCAAACAAATGGTATGTTGGGTGGTTATTATTCGTTTTCCTACAATGATTCTACGAGTATTTCCATATCCGTTCAGCTGTGCCAGTAAGCCTGATGGGAAGTTGTGGAGCAGAAGGTCAGATAGTTTGCGCTTGGCTGACCTGGTAATCAAACATGCTTTATTGATGTTTGCTGGAGAACCCCACATTTATAGATGAATTTCCCATTTGATTCCCAAGGTTTATATACATGATTTTCACAATTAAAACCTCAATTAAGAGGCACTTTGCCAGCTAGCCATGTTTGCTTACTGGATGGTCGTCAGTTTTTCCCACCCCTTTTTTGGGCGCAAAACCATTGAGGTGCCCCAAAGCCATTCCTGATGGGTGGCCATTCCCACTCTCATTGAGTTTGTTTCAGCGAAAATCTACAGGAAACCGCGGTTTGCACCCATTTTTGAATGGGAATCTACTATCATTGAATAGCTACCTTCTGGTAATTCAGCATAGTTTTTGCCTCTAAAAATGATGATCTTCCATGGTCATGCTAATTTTCCATCGTTTTTGCCTCTAAAAACATTGGTTCCTATGGATTTTCCCCTAGTTCCTGGTAGCCAGGAGTGGAATCCCATCCTGAAACGCTTCGATTTTCCTCCCACAGAGGCAAGGGTGGCCGCGGTCGAGCCACGAGCCACGTGCTGTTGGAAAATAGACATCAACAGAAATCTTGATTTGCTACAATCGTATGTGGTATAATACTCTATATGTATTATATATATACACAGTATATATGCACGGTGAATATTTCACAATTACATATACATGATATGATAAAGAGCAATCTCCAGAAGCCCAAACTGGTCGTTTCAAGTCCAAGATCCTGAAATCCTTTACTGGATTAATGCCAGCTAAAGGGATGAACATCCATTACATCCATTTGCAGCTTGATGTTCACCAGGGTTTACAGCGTTTTGACACATCGGCCGTGGCTTTTTCAGCTCGCTGGCCGTGGGCACAGGCTGGCTATGAAGCCATGAAGACTGGCATTAGGCCACTGGGATCAGCTGGGCGGACCACAGAAGTGCTTCCCAGTTGGAGAAGAATCTAACATGGGGAGAGGATGGCAAATATCATGGGTATAAAACTACTGATGATCTGGTGTGGTCTCAAAATGTGTCTCAATCATTTGGAAAGAAACCAAGCCTATTTAGGGACAGAACTAATCCCCACCTGACTCATACTCTTCAGTTGGTTGAAATCACCAACACCAAACTGATAAATCCATATAAATCAATGATCACTCAAAGAGATCAGCCGCTTCCAGGGCCGTTCCTTGACAACCCCAGAATCGCTGGGATTTATTTTTGGGCTTCTCCCAAAGATCTCTATATAGTTTCAATCCTTAGCCATAGCTTGAGGGGTACGATGGGGTACGAATCCCCAGTTGTTGAAGAAGAAACCTTTGGATATGAAAACTTAGCTCAAAGAAATTCACTCCTTGTGGGGCTTTTTCACTGGGATCGCCAGGCAGTTCGCTGAGAATGAGTATGTTCGCTCCTGCTGCCACGAGGCCGCTTACCTTGCCAATTACAGGGGTTAGAAGACACGTTTTTCCTCTAAACATTGGTTGTTCGTTAGAGTCTAGGTTAGTTCGCGGGGCGGGGGGTATAACTTGGAATTTGGGGAACCAAGTACCTAGTATAGTTCCAAACCAGCTGCTAGGGGTGCCGGGCGTAGGAACCTTTTGGGCTTCAGATTGTCACCATGGTTCTGGGACCAATGGCCTACAAAAAGAATGAACAATATATAGGGGTTGTCTACCCCAAAATCCAATGGCTTTTCGTGGCTTGTTCCCAATGGCCATTTGGGTGTATCTCCTAAAGAGACAGACTCGTTCTGGACCATGCTCAGCTGACAGATTTTCTGAGGAGGAAGGGTACCCAAAAGAGAACAATCATCATGGTCTGACATGATGGCAGTTCATTTCAATCCAAATCCAGAAGCTCTGAAATTGAGAACCACATGGTCCATCCAACATGGTTAATGGTTAGTGGTTTCAATATGTTTCATGTTCCGTGCCAGGAATAGAAGGATGGTCATCACTGATTTGCGGATTCATGCTGCAACCGGCTCACTTCGTGAGGATTTGTAAAACAATCCAAAAAGGTAGACATGTAAAATTAAATCCTCAAAAAGTGCTAACTAATGAGTTTTTGTTGGGGTTGCCGGTTGCTATATCTGCTAGCTTCAGCTCCTCAATAAGAACCCGACACATGACTGGGCCACAATAGTATCCCATATTACCCCCATTCAGATTGCAAAAAGAACACGCCCATATTGGGTATATCCCATTTTCAGACAGACCGATTTCATTGTGTTGCTTCATATACCCAATATGCACTCACTATTGTTGGTTACATGGTTAAGCTTATAGGAATCCACTGTTTTCAGACAGACCAATAATGATCCAACATATTGTATAAGTTGGTCATATACCTACTATACCCTCACTACATCCCCATTATTGTTGGTTAAGCCACCATTGTTGGTTAAACCGTTAAACCCCTATGTAAAAACACTCACAATTCCCATTTAGTTTGTCTGATAATAGGGTTGATGGTGTATCAGTGTATCATCACATTTGAAAAGTGCCATTTTTGGGGTATAGTATACCGATATACCCTATTTTCAGATACACCCAAATATCAAGTTGATTCAGTTTTGGTAATTTTTGATGATTTGTTTATGATATTGTTCGTTGGTTTCCACAGATAATCCCATAATCATGTTTGATTTTATATGATTTTATTTTATATTGTTTTATATCCCATTTATCCCCATTGTGGTGAAGCCTTCCCCCTTGGTTTCGAGGTGGAAGGCCTGTGCGGCGCACCACCTGGTAGCTACTTCGGAGTGCCGACTATTGAGGTGGCGGGGGATTCAACCAGGGCAGGGGAGGTTTTTCTAAATCATCCAAGTCATTGGACCAAAATGTGTTGAAAGCCATGCGGAAAAAAATTGGTGATCCCTCATTTTAAGAAAGCCCCATATCATGGGGAAACATGGGGAATACATATCAATTGTGGACAGAATTGGGCATGGTATCTATCTGGATGAATTATCGTGATCTCCCTGTGACGTCATTGGAATGATGGTTTATATATGGGGAATCATCACCAAAAGGCCGTATGATAACAGCTGCTTTTCAGGCTGGTGAATTATTATTCAGCCAGAAATTGACGTAAACGCCAAAAATTGCCAATTCCCAGGGGCAGCTAATCTTGCAGCCCCCGACTGATGGCAGGGTCTACGTTCATTTGGGGGATGGCAAATGGTGGATAACATGGGATGGGATTGTCCAGCAACGGATGATTTGCCCCAACTTGTGGCAATTTGATGGGAAAATGAGGTCTCGTATAATCTTGGGGAGACAAACTGTACAGAGTTCAGCCTTTGATTCATGATACGTGTTTACTACCAAGAATTGGGGGTTTCAAGAGCATCGTGCTGGGGAGTCAACAAAAACACAGGTTGAACCCCAACAAAGATGTCAATGGTTTGGTCAGTTTGGTGCAACACGCGACCAACATTGACCAACATGTTTGCCGGTGTTTAAGATTTCCAACAATTGCCGTTCCCAGGGCACTCAAAACATCAACCATGCAATGTTGATACCATTGGATCCCGAATTGGTAAGTATGCGTGATTGGACTGATCTATATTTTGTGGGCCTGCAAAATACATCATCCGTTGCTTTATCCTAGAATCATGGTCTGCATATTGAAAGGATGATCGTATGACCATGCTGTTCCTCCCAGGTTTGTGGTCCTGTATGTATAAACCTACGAGATGTTCTGCGTGTTGGTGAAAGAAAACAGCACTTGCAGTATTTTTGGTGCCTTGGACTCAGAGCAGGAAATGGCGGCAAGGGCAGAAGAGAAGAGAAAGGCAGTTGCCAGCTGCTGTTTTCAGAGCTGCTGTCAGACGTCTCAAGTGCGTCAAATGGTGTCTTCATGTTTCTTCTTCCCCCATCCAAGCCATTTTGGTGTCTAGGAGTCTAGGGGACCTGGGAACCCACAGTTAGGATTCCATCGTCTAGCCGCAGGCAGAAGAGGAAGCCGCAAAAAGAATAGAAGCCGAAAAGCGGCAGGCAGAAGAAGAAGCCAGGAAAAGAAAGGAGGAGGAAGAAAGCAGAAGAAAGCAAGAAGAAGAAGCCAGACAGAAAAGGGAGGAAGAAGAAGCCAAACGAAGACAAGAAGAAGAAGAAGCGAGAGAAAAGAAGAGGAAAGAAGAAGAAGAGGAAGCCAAAAGGAGGGAAGAAGAGGAAGAAGCGACCCGGAGGAAACAGGAAGAAGAAACGCAAAGAAAGGAGGAAGAGGAAACGAAAATGAATGAAGAGGAAGCCAGACAGAGGAAGAAGGAGGAGGAGGTCACAGCGGAAAAAGAAAAAGAGGCCCAAAGATCCGTGGAGGATGCGATGACTGCCAATGTGGCTGTGGATAAGGAGGGGGAAGAGCCGGCAAGTCAGCTAAGCAGAAGAGACGAGGAGGAGGGGAAATGCCCGCAGCCAGACCAAGAAGGCCAAAGCCATGAACAAGCTGATATCAACAAGAGTCCAGAGGAGTTGAATGATTCCAGTGGAAGCCAAGTTGGTGCGAACCTGTGCAATTCGCATGAGGACCCAGAGAGACAGAGACAAATCGAGGAGGAAAAGAGAATTGTGAATTTGACGGCGTTTGGCGCTGGGTGGGGAGGCTTGACATATCCGACAAATTACATCTTAATTTAACTTAACATTGCTATGGAAAATCACCATTGGTTATGGGTAAATGGGCCATCTATGCCATAGCATGTCTCATCACGCAACCCTCCGTGGACGTGGCACAGCTGCAGGGCCTTGGGCAGCCAGTATAGTCCCCAGGAGATGAGATTTACATCTCAGACAAGATCAGAACATCCACTGTCATCTACAGTTTATATCTAAATATATATATATGCATTCATTCACTATAGTTACATAATATATAATATTATATATATACATACATACATACATACATACTTATATGTATACTTATATACATATATAGTTTATACATGAATCATATATTGCATACACCATTATACACCTTTGTTTCAGTGGCATTTTCTCCCCGACACTCACAGCAACCGTGGGTCCATGGCATGCCTCCGCATTTTTATCGTTACGCAAACCGAGGTGAACGGAGATGCCAAGTTGGAAGCAGACCGAGAAGCCGCCGCAAAGAGAAGCTCGGAAGGTGGGAGAAACGATATATAATATATTATATTATATATTATAATATTATATATTTCTGATGAATTATCATCGTTGCCATTGACATTGCTATTTTCGGGGGTTGCTACTGCAGGGTTTATGGTCGATATATCGAACTACCTAATGAAGCTTATAAACCAAATTGTAATTGTGGGCACCACCTTCTATTCTCATTATATATATATATTATAGAGCAACCCCACACAGATAGTGGTGTGTTTGCGTTCTTTGTTTAATAATTTTGGTTGGGCGTTACTATTGTAATATATATATATATATATACAAATCTATTTATATAGATATACATAGACAGATATCGATATCCATGTAAAGAATTCTATGTAGATATATTTCGCACATTTAAATAGGCATAGCAAATCAATATGTTTTGAATGTGTATATATATATATACATGTACCAGACACCCTTCAGCCCAGGATTGGATGGAACTAGATTTCATATCTCAAACATATATAAATATATACACATTATATCATAGATATATATATAATTATACATATATATATATATATACATATCATGTGATAAACCCAATAATCAATAAACAACTCCCATTTGGGGATTGTTTAGGGTTTGGGTTTACCCCATTAAATATATACATAACCCATGTAGAATGCGGGTAAAACAAAAATAAACCATCCCCCAGTCATCACCATGTTTATAGGTGGTATAAAACCATTCCCAAATGGATGGTTTATGGCATTGTTTTAGCATGTTTTACCCACATCAGTGACATAGAGACATTGACAACACTCAGCTTTCGGGGCGCCAGGTGTGACAGGCACCGCGGACACCGCGGGCCAGGCTGGGGAGGCCGGGGTGTTTCGCCCATCACTTTTGGGTTTATGGTTTTAGGGGTGTTTTGGGTTTAGGGGTTTCCCTTGATTTTCACATATTTTTTTTATATGTTTGAAGTTTAGGGTGTAGGGTTCAAGATTTTAAGATTTAACGGTGTCAATATGATAGGGTTCAGGATGACATGTGCAATGTCGCAAAGGTCCCATACCTGAGCTTTTCTGGATTGCCAGAATGACCAATAATTTACAGTATTTTGAGAGTGCCTCAGGCAAAACGAGGTGTTTGGCCGTTTTTATAGATTATAGTATATGTAATACATATATATATATATAAACCAAAAGAGTATACATGTAATTATAGATATATGATATGCATTTGTATATGAATATTTGTTTCGATCAGGGGAATCATCCCCAAATGGCCTGATTTCAAGGTTGTGCATGATCATGTTTCAGCCGTCCATATAAATATTATATATATATACATTTTTATATATATATACATGCATATATATATATGCATACATACACACACACATATATATATATATATATACATAGGCTAAGGATTTCCTATGACTTCACTCAATGACTGGGTTGCACATCCAAGTCCAAGTCTAGACATATATGAGTCGGTTTCAATCCCTTCAACTGTGGACCAAGTTGAGTAACCTGAGTGCTACATCCGGAAAAACTTTGAGCCGGCAATCCGCAGATGATGGAACTAATTTGATGAAACCAATCACTTTAACGTTCTCGTTTTCATTGAGTTGTTGGTCACTTGGTAAAATCAATATATGCTTGCACACACTTGGAGCCACATATGGACTTACTCAGATGGTGCAATTTTTGGGATACCACTCATTTTGACCCAGGTGTCAACCCAATCGCAGGCCGCTAGCCCTAGCATCAATGACGCGGAGAACGGCACGTTGAACGGGCAGCCTGGTTGCATGGACGCAAGTGCGAAACCTCATCTTCCACCTGTTATTTTTCTTTGTTCCTGCTCTTGAAATGTTTTGAAGATATAATAAACACACCCTATCCTCAGAATCTAGGATTTGTCTTTCAAGAAGTTAAAAGAGGATGGACATGGCATAACGTACAGCACAGTTGTCGAACAATTTGTCATTCCATGTCAGACTTCATGGATCGATATGTTCCAGAAGGATGAAGGGAACATCTCCAGGAAAACCCAGATTCATTGAACCCAGCCATTGAACGTGGCACCCCGTTGACATCACGTGGCACGTGACTTTCCAAGGCACGCAGCGGTCAAGAACCAGGTCGAGGAAGAGCCGCGGGAAAACGTGTGACTTGGATCCAGCTGGAAAATAAGGTAACGAACCATCAATATCCATCAATGGGGGGTAAGCGCACAAACATGGGGATTCATGGGGATATATGATGGAATTTGTTAATATGACTGGATATTGGGGGCGTTAATCAACTATCAACTTAACATGATTTGGATTTGCCTGAAAATTGCAAATTTATCCTCCAAAATTGTTGTTTTTGTTGGAGAAATGATGACAACCACTGGATCTAGGGCTGTCTATTTGCAGACAACCGTGTTCGATCCCCATTGGATTGTTCCCACTTTAAAGTTTAAACTTTAAAGGATCTCATCAAATCCCAACATTAGACGATGAAATCATGGGTTTGTCTGAAAATGCTTCCAAAATTGATGTTTAAACATGATTTCCCCTACTATTGAACGGCCTTGCATTGGGAGGTGCACCCCTTTTCAGACACACCGAAAGAATCCCATCTCCCAAATATCGCCATTATTGGTTGGTATATCTATGATTGCTGGTTAAAATCCACCGTTATTGCTGATTAATTAGCATTCTGAGGTTAACCCAGTGTCTATCTATGTACATATAATATATATATACATATGTATATGCCCATGACAACCCCATTAAATCCGCAAGTTTCGATGGCAAAATCCCCGCCCGTTTGATCCAAAATATGTTGGTGCATCCTTGATTGGTTAATCTCCGTTTTTGATGTTAAGATCACAATTTTCAGGCTGTCCCTGTCATATCCCCATGATAATCCCATGAAATTCCAACCTCTTCATGGTGAAATGCCAATATCTAGAGATCAATACCTCTACCGCAAGGACATGAACATCCATAAATCCCACCAAATTTGATGTGAAGACCAGGGACCCACATGGTACCCTCCAGCAATCAAACATGGCAATGGAAGATCAACCATTGACATATAGATAGATAGATGGATAGATAGGATAGATAGGATAGGATAGGATAGGATAGATAGGACAGATAGGACAGATAGGATAGATAGGATTGATAGGATAGATAGGATAGATGGGATAGATAGGATAGATAGGATAGATAGTATAGATAGGATAGGTGGGGCAGATAGGATAGATAGGATAGATGGGATAGATGGGATAGATGGGATAGATAGGATAGATAGGATAGATAGGAAGATAGATAGATAGATAGACAGACAGATAGATAGATAGATAGGATAGATAGGATAGATAGGATAGATAGGATAGATAGGATAGATAGGATAGATAGGATAGATAGGATAGATAGGATAGATAGGA
>Ga0126342_10021589_pt1 | contig 10712 bp, 13 predicted proteins | sample Cyp1metagenome_FD_92528 | JGI IMG/M metagenome (GOLD analysis project Ga0126342, IMG submission 92528) | Coral microbial communities from Lord Howe Island, Old Settlement Bay, Australia - Cyphastrea 1 metagenome | ecosystem: Host-associated > Invertebrates > Cnidaria > Coral ... | reverse complement strand
CACCCAAGCACCCAGGATGGCACCGTTCACCTGGCAAGCCAACTCAGACTCACCATCACGAGGTGCAGGGCAAGTGCGAATGATGGCATTGATGTCATCACCCATACCCACCACTGAGACAAAGGCCTCCAAGATGTTGAAGGAGCATTCTGCAATTCCAGCAAGTTCGGCCTTTTGTCCTTGGCGGAATCCTTTCACCTTTCGGATGGTCACAAGAGTATCCAGCTTGCGGATGTGGTGCTTCTCCCAGTGGTCCTGAACCTTGTGGCCTGCCTTCACCATGGCCTTCATCACGGTCTCATCAGCCAAAGTCTGGTTGTTCTCCGCCGCCTGAATCAGCTTCTCACTGGTGGTGCGGATGGCAGAATCAAGATCCAAAGAAGACTTGCCTTGCAAAGTTCCAACATTGCTGCAGTTGCGGCTGAAGCCATTCGTTGACAAGGCAAAAATGCCCACACAAACAACCATCGCAGTTGCCACTCCCACAGCCATCTTCTTCAACCTGGACCGTTTCATTCGAAAGGAAACGTTAGCCTCAGGAGCTTCAGGAGCCTCAACCTCAAGCAGGCTGGCATCCTCCAGGTTCTCTGGCTTCAAGAAGGACATGTTGACTGTTGGTGCTTCGCGGCAACCAAGAGAATTCGGGAGAGATTCTCGAGCAATAATGGCTTGTTGAACACAGGAATAGTGTCTGATGTTTTGAGCAATTCCCATGTGAGCATGTCTTGAGCTGCACGGACTTGGTTCAGGTTCAATTCTCGTGCCAACAGCTCCAACAACAAATAATTGCATATATATATAATATATATGTATATGTTAGGGCTGAACAACATTAAGATCCAACTTTTTACCTCTTAACTCATGCAAAGTTCGTCTAGCCGAATGGGGGGAAATCTGAGCTGAAGATTTGCATCTGCCATCGCTCCCGGCACCTTCAAAGCTCGACATCCGAAGGACCTTGGGCACTTCATAGCATGAGCTTCGTCTGATCCAAGACCTCAAGTGACAATCGGAGAGGCGCAAGGACCAGCGGTCGGACCAGCGGTCGGACCAGCGGTCGGCTGGTGGAGAGCTGGGGCGGCTGGAGTTGAATTCACAGCTCAACTATGCTCAGTTTTCCTTTTGCATATGTAGAATCCGATCATAACTGGTGTTTTTTCTAAGTTTCTGGCCCAATCCATTTTGGAGATTGTCGCTGGGAGACCTCGATCAATGGACGTCACATCATGTCATGCGGACATATGGGTCAGGAAATGGGGGGAAATTACTTCCAAAATTCCAATTGCATAGGGAAAATGATGAAACCATGAGATCTCGGGGTACCCGATTTTCCGACAAAGCCACATGGTCCTGGCTCTGGCCCAAAGCACTTCTGAAGCTACCAGCACCCGGCCATCTTCGCATTTTCCATCTGTGGACCTGTCCCTTTCTGCTCCAGTCACGGTCCAACAGTTCCCATCATCGGCATTACACAGTTGCTCGGAGTTTTTTTTCTAAAACTCGCCTCAAACACAGGTTCCATGGTTAAAAAAATCCTTGAAAACCCATTCCACCTGGGTATACAGTATACAGTATTTATGCTTCACCCTTCACAAAGTCATTATCCATTCTTGCTAGAAGAGCCATTCCTAATCTTGGCCACCACACTGCTGCGAAGGCAGGCACTCCCGACTGGGTTGCCTCAGGTTTACACACAACATCCAGACTGGGTCTTTTCGTCTGCCGTCCACAAACATATCAGTGATCTGGCCAAAAATGGCGGCAAAAAAATATCCCAGCAAAAGACCCCAAACAGTGTGGGGAAGTGGGAACTCAATGTTTCAAATACAAGCAACAATAGCTACGGACCAAAAAAGAGATGAGATCATGCTGTTTTCGTAGGTGCAGCAGTGGGAAGTGATTGCGGCAGAAGAAGCAACTCTATGTGTAGAAGCCGATGCGAAGACGTCAAAGAGAATGGCACAAGAACATCAAAGGAAGGGCATGGACAAGATGTCAAAAGGGATGGCTCAAGAGCTAGAACGTTTCAGGGTCATCCCAGAAGAAGTTCCACACGTGCAGCGCGAATGCAGAGCAGCCTCAAAATCTAAATGCAAGGGCCTCTTAGGAAGTATAGACTATAGACAGTGCAAGATATACGAGGACAAGACAAGACAGACGAAACAAGACAGTACAGGACGGGAATCCCTGCCTCTGCTGCTTCGAATGTCTCGGATGACTTTGCGGGGCATCTCGCGGGTGCAAGACACACGGATGCAAGACACAAGAGGTCTGGCACTGGATGGAAGACACAAGACATATGGAAGACAAGACAACGGACGATACAAGACACGACAAAACAGTACTCCCCGCCTCGGATGCATCGAATGCTTCGCAAGAGCAAGACTATGGAAGACAAGACAGGACAAAACACGACACACTACACCTCGCGCAACCGCAGAGATCCCGGCCTCGGATACAGCGAATGCTTCAGAAAGGCATCAGACGAAACACTCTAGACAAGACGGACAAACACGACTCTACAGGACAAAGAGAAAATGTCGCGCCTCAAGGACATGACACACTGCGCAATCGAAATGCACTTGGAAATTTATTTCGCAAGAGCCAGTTTATACATAAATTTACAAGGAAAATGCCGCGCCCCAAAACCAGGACACACACTTTCTGCGAGCCTGCCCAGTCGAAATGCACTTCAACATTTCACAAGAGCCACTTTATACGGAAATTTAAAAGGAAAATGCCGCGCCCAAAAACCAGGACACACACTTTATGCGAGCCTGCCCAGTCGAAATGCACTTCAACATTTCACAAGAGCCACTTTCTACGGAAATTTACAGGTGAAATGCCGTGCCCCAGCTGGGGCACCCTGATCAAGCACCGGCCTTTACACTTACATCACTTACCGTAAGAACCCCTCAGTGTGGACACCCTGTCTGGGGAAAAACTAAACATAGTTTCCAATAGGTCACAAAAATCCTCAAATGATCAGCTTTTGCCAGGTGTACTCTGGGCCAAGCCACCATGGGCCGTGGATACCCCGTGAAGCTCACTGTGGCAATGCCCGAAGGGGCTTGCGCAGAGAGAGGGCCCTCGCGCAACGGCGATACACCCTCAGCATTCGAGGAATTGAAGTCGGAACCTCCAAGTTATGGCCACTTTTGATTGGAAAATGATGGAAAATGATGGTGGTAACCTATTTTGAGACCAGGCTATTGCCATCTGTACCGAAGACCCAATATATCTCAATATGATCTATTTTTCGCTAATTGAAGACTCTATCCTTTGGATTCCGAAATGACCCAGAAATGTCGGACCTTCGACAAAACAGCAGCTCACCATTCTTGCCCAGTAGCTCGTGTCACAGGTTCAACCGGATACTGTGCGGAGTTGCCAATTGGACCATCTGAGGAGAAGCGAGGCACCTGGCGATGATCGCTGATCTACTCCCTTTCCGACCTTTCGCCATAGAAACCTGGGATGATTTTGATGCTTGTCACTGTATGACAACTGTTTGTTTCTGCTCACCATAGGATGATCATGATCATCATCATCATGATCATCATCATGATCATCATCATCATCATCGTCATCATCATCATCATCATCATCATCCAAACTGCAAGGCTTTTGCATCCCACCTGTGCCACGCAGCTGTCGCCAACTCGGCTCACCATCTGGAGAAGGATCGTGCTAGTGATGCAAGTCTTGAACAATAACTCGCAAATCTTACAATATCCTACAATCACCAGCTGCAAATGATTTCTAAGATCAAAATCCCTTAACACTCATTTTTAGCCATTCTTGAACCTCATTGAACCTCCTAATCCTTCGATATCTCAGGGTATACCTTGGTTCAACAGCCCAGCCTGTGGCGAGTGCGTCTGAAACTGCGGCAGCGGTGCAGGCGCTGGCATCCGAGCCACCGGACAGCAGGCGGACCATGGCAGGGCCGGCAGGGCCGGCAGGGCGGGGGCCGAGCAGCTTGCCACTAAGCTCCTGAAATCACCAGTTGATACGGTGGATGGTTGCGAAATCACTAGCTGATAGATGGTAAACAAAGTAAACATCCCATGATTTTGTTTGGCTTTCAAGCATCCTTTTGGTGGTGCAGGATTTCTCAACCATCCACAGTATCACTGGGGAATGACTGAAATCATCTGAAATCAACGTTTTTCCCGGGTCAAGTTGGACCCTTGGACGACTTTGATCCCAACACTGGGCAATACGCACACTTGCCTTGCAAACTTGCTGGTTCCATGTCTATTTCGTTGGAAAAAATGTTTACCACCAGGATGTTGTTCTGTTTTTCCCATTTTTTCCCCCCATACATAGACTGCATGTTTGCTCTGATGAGATACTCAAAGACACCACCAAACTGCTGGACCCGACCTTGTTTCCGTCACAGGTGAGAAAGACCCAAAGGCCAATCTGCAGGAGCCTTACAAAGCGGCAAGGTTTGATGCAGATTGATGCTAGAGTCAGTTTCAAAATGTTTCAAAGTTTGCCACTGTATCTTCTGATGTCATTTCCACTTTGGAAAAGACCACATGCTGGAAGGTTTGACGAGCGCAGAATCTGCCAAATCAGAAAACTAATTCTGCAACAAGTGCAGCATGGAGTTGATGTAGTTTTTCAACCATGAAGCCATACTATTGCTGTGTACCTACTATTGCCATATCGAAAGCTGCACTTTCCAATTGAAAAAAACGGGAGTGATACCACCCACCTGGCCCTGGTATCCCTGGTTCAGGATTCACCAGCTTCAGGGAGCCTGTCACAGGCCCGATGTCAAGATACAGCTTAGATCCCAAATATCCCAACACCGGCGACAATGACATACCGTGAGATACATCATATCAATTTGTAAGCATACATCATATCATATCATATCATATCATAATCATATCATATCATATCATATCATCATGTAGTGAAATCTCTTGAATCTGCACCAAAAGACTGGGGGTTGTCCCTGCCTCCTCTGCTGGGCAGAAGGGTGCTCTCAGGCGCAGGCACCTCCATCTCGGGAACTGCCTCCGGGAATCCCATTCCATCCATTGGAAAATTCAGAAAATCCATTTCATGGTTGATCATAATTCTATATACAGGGCTTTCCATAACTCCTGAAATCCCCTGCATCTTGGCTTCCATCCTGGACAGCAAATCACTCGAGTTTTCCACCTCTGCACTCAGCTGCAGCTGCTTTCGAAGTTCCAGTCTTTCACGCACCAACTCCAAACAACGCCGCGCTTCTTCCAGCAATTGCTGATGGTTGGGAGGCTCCTCCATTGGCGAAATGTGATGTGAGTTTGTTTTGGTGTGATACAAGAAATACTTACTGGTCAGTGTGCTTACTAGTTAGCTGGGTGTTTAAGGGTGGGGACTTCAACGATGTTTTCTTAAGAAAGATATCTCATTTGGTGATATTTGGTGATATTTGGTGATATTTGGTGATATTTGGTGAAGTATACACTCAACATCTTCGTATCAAGCATGGCATCACAGCGCCTGAAAGCCAGTAGCATCCTCCAAGTCCCGGGCCAAGCTGATGAGATACCAGCCTCAGGGATCCGATTTCACATAGCCATAGCCTGTACCGGCTGAAAAAAAACGGCTTCGGAACATCTTCGAATCTTCGAACCGAAACAGCTCGGTATCGACAGAACATCAGACGGGCGACAGAGATGTCTGAAGGACTCGTTCTGCTCCTCAGCGCGCGTCAACGCGTCTGCCAACCTCGGGGACACACCCGGCAAGGCACAAACTCTCTATCAGTCTATCAGATCTATCAGCTGATACGTGTGTGTTTCCAGAGTTTCCAGAGTTTGCACGACAAACATCAGCAATGCCAAAGTCTACCAAACACTTTTTCTATCACTTGCTGCTCTTCTGATATGCTTGCCCAGTCTCCCTGTCGATGTGAAAGATGGGTCACCAAGCATGCCTGCAAACATTCAGAAACAATTCACAAATATTCACAATCAGCCAGAGATTCCCAAGACTCTGCCTCAGTACTTAGATGTACATAGTAGCTATAGCAAAGTCTGACAGCATGCGCAGCTTGGCCAATGGTCAGCTCTCCCACCTGATTCAATGCCTTCCCAAATGGATGCCAATTGATGTCCGTCAAGGGTTCGATCAAAGCCAAAGTCTGCAGACTTCTCCACATCCAAAGTCTGACCATCATCGGTGGTGATCCCAATGCCTTCCTGACAATGTCACCATCCCTGGGGTGAATCCCATGGCCCATGGACCCTCAAATCCCATCGTTTAAAGCTGTTACACACTGTTCCTGAAATGCATGGGACTTGAATGGGGAGTAACTTCCCCAAAGTTGGTCTTCGTATTTCCAAACCTCACCTGGCGATCTTAGATCTTACCCCCACATGTATATATCATATATATATCATATATCCATCCCTATCCATATCCATCCCTGATCCAGGCGCTTCCCCTAGGCGCTTCCGGCTCCAAGGATCGTTGGTGATGCCGAAGACCGGCCAAGTGCTGGGATCCAAGGAGCTCAACTCCCAGGAGTTCCGCCGCACCGGCGTGCGCGGGTCGTCCGAGGTGCCGGAGGTGGCGCCTCCGTTGGTCCAACGCAACGGCGGGGCATGGCGTTGTGCGATCAAACACCACGGAAAGCACCAGTTTTTCGTGGGAAATCAAGGGAAATCCACCATTTTTGTGGATAAATCATGATAAATCATGGCAAATCCTCTGCAAACAAGCCATTTTCATGGCATTTTCCATAGCTCTGTTAGATTGCTAGAGGGCAAGCTATACCAAGGTAAAGGGATCAGCCAGAGGTCAGTTTCACCAAGTAAACAGGCTGACATTTCGCATCCGGGAATACACAACGTCGGAACCAAAGGCAAAAAGAAGCAGTTGGCTTCCCATATTGGAAAGTCTTCAAATGCGGATTTCCCCACAAATGGTTTGATGACAGTCCCTGTGTGCGAGAGCAAGAGACGGTATCGAGTATCAAGTATGCGCGTAAGTGCAAGAGAAGATACTCCAGCTAAGCACGAACTACGCGCGCAAGTCAAAATGTCCATAAGAATGCTCTCGTTCTTGAAACATGCGTCTTACATCCAGTCCTCCAACATGTTGTCACCACATATCTCTGTCCGCGTGTGCAGCTTACCCCATTTTCGCATGCACTGCTGACACCCCGAACCGATACCAAGCTATACCAAGCTCGATGAAACAACAATTGTTTGTTTCTGATCGCTTTTCCATTGCTCAGTTGATTGGTACCAGAATTTCAGACCTCCAAATCTGAGAAATCTTGGAATTTCATATCAGTTCCATCCCCGTGGGCCCCATGGGCCCGGCCCCCATGGCATTCTGCGGCCTGAATCCGCCTTCGTCACTTTCAGATGAAAGGGCATGGGACTTCCATCCTGCAGACACTGCAGAGGTCTTTTTTATGGCTATGCCAAAAATGATGTCATGGTGTGGCAGGCAGTGTATTTTTGTAATATATTTGCACATACACATGTACTCTCTACATGTACCTCCATATTCATATCTATATTTATGTCTGTGTATATGAATATATCATAAATAGTGAAATATGATGCACTGTGAGTACTATCAGGTCAGAAAGTTTACAAACACTCTTCCCCACGTGCTCCATGCAAATCACCAGTTGCACCAAGAAATCTACTCAGTTTCGGTTTCGCAAACACCAGTGATTTGCGTTTTCTGAACTGAGTTGTCTTCCACCAGTCCCAAAGGAAATCCTCCATTTCCAGCAGGTCGGATCTCTCTGATCTCTCTGATTTTCCTGATTTCATCAAAGACCGCAACGTTTTTGACCTCGAGTTGGCGACGACATGAATCTCTAGCCGCAAATCCATTCCTGCTTGCACACATAGAGGGAGCTGAAGTGAATGCTTGAAGAAAAAATGTTGAAACACCAAACTATGGCCTCACAAAAACAAAACTGAAAAACATATTCAAAAACTCATTGACAAAGCTGTTTACGAGTCTGTTAAGTCAATGGCAATGGCCCCCAAAACGTGCCGCACAAAACCCTTCAAACCATCAATCCCTGATCCCATTACATTCCGCTGCGCCAGGTGGCGGCAAGCGAAGCTCAGTCTGGGTGCCAATTTCTCGGTTAAGGGGTTGTGCTCGGGCCTGGCAAGGGTGATATTTGTGGTTGTCAAATTTGCAAGGCCATTTTTGCACCCAGGAAAAACAATGGAAAAATACTGACGCAGTTGCACTGTCTCTCCAGCCTTGGGTCTGCCAGGGGCTAACGTGTTTCTGCCAGGAGCTAACGTGCTTTTGGCTTTGGGTTTCGCCTTGGGACTACCTCAGAAGGTTGGCACAGCAGCAACACAGAAAGAACACAAAATTGGCCTACACGGAGTGAATATCTATGGTTTTGAAGTTTTATTTGTGTCCAAGTTTTAAATCAAAGAATCTGATTTTCCTTTAATCCGTGTAGGAGAGGAGTTGGGCATGACATGAAACATCAATCAAAGTGAAAGGAAATGTTCCTTTCACGGAAACATGTTCGGTTTGGCCACAAAACGGCCAAATTATTTCGAGAATTTTGTTTATTGTACATACAATTTGATGTTCAAAAATTTCAGATTGGTAAAAATTGAGCGGTCCAGCAAACAATTACAGACTGAAATTTTCAACGTCCAAAGCATCCCATTGTGGAAACAACAACAACAACAAATGGTGTTCAAAACCCTTTGTCGTTCAATGTCTAAGTTGACATGTTCATAAAATTTCATTAACACGATGTTGAGGTTTACAAATATTCCATATCCCATACCCAGATGATTTTTTTACCAAGATACTTTGGCCTTGCCGTCTGCCTGAAGTCCCTGAAGTCGTGGCCCGTGGGGCCCGTGCTGCCATGGACATGGCGTTTGTGGCAACGCGGCACGGCCACCGGTTGAAATTCAGTTGTTACACTCAGAATAGTAAACTGAAAAATGTGGTTCGACATGGTTTTTATGTAATGTTTTCATATGCGCGATGGAAGAACGCAAGAGTGTTGTTTCAGCATCATTGGTTTCAATTGGCAAGCAACTGGATGATTGGTATGACTCGGTATGACCCATTTTGCCACAATCCCACAACACCTTGCACACGTCACTGCAACATTGGCACAAAAGCATTGAGTCGTGTCATAAATTTTGGGCGTGGTTGTCAGTTTCATCATGTTGATGGGTTTATCCTCCCCCTCCCAAGTCTTGCAAATCCATTTTTTCGCAAACTGGAGGTTTCCCTTGGTGGGAGCAATGCAACGACTAGCAACTCCTGCCAAGCAATTACATATTCCTTTCCTTCCTACAATGTCATAACATTTGTTCTTTTGTTGTTCCCTGAAAAATTGTTATGGTTTCTCTCGCCGTTCCACTGCTCAAAGGTATGGCAGTTGTTCTGTCCCCACCAGCATCCAACAAACGACAAAAATGTGGGCCCCTTGGCCCCCTGGCCCCCTGTCAGTCCACGATAAAACATGATTAAAAACCCTCTTTGTTTCAAAAGTTTCTCTGCAAAATCGACGCCTTGTCACCGCTTGACCCCATGAACCACCACCATACCACCACCAGTCACCCGTACTACCACCACTTCCGACCTCGGCCGCCATCACCGCCATCCCCGTCATCACTGCCACCACCATCACAACTACCCCACCACCGTCACAACCATCACCACCAGTTCGAACAAATAAACGTTCATCTAGCGTAACATGCGAAAATAGAGGTTCAACACTCGGCGTCCGTTACGTTTCAAAATCCCTCCTATGGGGATGGGTCCAAACTCAAGACTCAAGTGGCCAATTTCACATAAGATCTCCACAAGGGTTTCTCACAAGGAATTGTAAAAGACCTTGACACAGATTTTCATGCCAGGACCCCTAAGAGAATCTCACAAGATCGTCATACAAAGACCTGCCACTCCTGGGGCAGATCTTACAAGATCTTGACGCAAGAACCTCCCAAGAGCCTCGCACTCATACAAGCAGCACCTCCAAGACATGGCATCGGCAAAATCTTCACGCAAGGACATATTCGAGGGGATCTCACCAAGATCTCCACGAAATCTTCTGTTAAGGACCTGTACAAGATCATGCAAGGACCTCTTTGAAGATGTCAGCAAGAATTGCACAAGATCTTCTCATAAGGACATCCTGCATGGACCTCTTGGACGATGTCAGCAGGAACCTCACAAGAGTTTGTCATAAGGACCTGTGCGCTGATAGGGTTTCATCAACGTCTTCGCACAAGGACCTCTACATGGCCTTTGTCAAGATCTACATGCATTACGGACTTCCAAGACTCCACCATGAAATTCTTGCAAGATCGTCGAAGAGACGTGCGCAGTCGCAATGCACATGGACATTTCACAAGAGCAATTTCGAGATCAGAGAGCGTACCCTGATCCACCCCGGCCGTCACTCCTACCGTTAAAAAAAATCCCTCAGTGTGGACACACTGTTTGGGGAAACAATGAATCAAAAGAACCAACGAAGCAACGACTCAATGAATTAGTGAGTCCATGAATCATGGAATCCGTGAACCATTCAATCAGTGAACTAATTAAAGGATCCAATAACCCCACAAGTCAACTTCTTCCAATACTGAGTTTCAAAGGTTGTAGCGGGGACGGGGAAGGAAGGAAAGACAAAGGAGGTGGTGAAAGACTGTGTGTGAAAGTATGTGAAAAGATAGTAT
>Ga0126342_10021588_pt1 | contig 10712 bp, 9 predicted proteins | sample Cyp1metagenome_FD_92528 | JGI IMG/M metagenome (GOLD analysis project Ga0126342, IMG submission 92528) | Coral microbial communities from Lord Howe Island, Old Settlement Bay, Australia - Cyphastrea 1 metagenome | ecosystem: Host-associated > Invertebrates > Cnidaria > Coral ... | reverse complement strand
TCGTTGGGCAACCAGCTATGCGCACGAGGTTGCCCCCCTGCTTTAAAATGGATTTGGATTTGGAAACTGCATTTGAAATTGATAAAGCATCACGATGTGAAATAACGAAAACCTAACAAACAGAAAAAAACGACATCATCAGGTAGAAGTTTTACATCTTTTCAGATGTTCCACACACACGCCTCGCTGCCGCGAGGCTGACTTTTTAGCAACTGCGGAGACGGTGTTGTAGCTCTTATATGGACCCTGAAGCAGGAATAGCGATTATCGCGAATCAAAATACAGGGAAGAACTATGCAACTGAATTATCCGAGTTGCTCAGATCACCTTTCAGCACAAGGATCTTAGGCAGAGTCACTGATATCGGAGAGCGCCTCCATCTGTGCCGCTTGCTGCGACAACTGGTCAGTGGTCTGGGCCAAGTGGCTGGCAAGGTGGGCCAAGTCTGCTGCCGAGAAGATTTGAATCGGATCCGCGTGTGGATTCTCCAATTTCTCCAATATGGCCAAGTTTGCCTCTCTGTCATTGTTGAGAATGTTCCAAAGAACGGTGGCCAACTGGTGGATCTGGATCGGTGCCGAGGCTTGTCCGGCATGGACAACCACGGATTCCGTGTCGTCCACATCTGATCCCGACTGAGCTTCTTGGCTTCCTCCTGCTTGGTTCGCTGTTGGACTCGTGCGGGTGATAATGCCATGTTCCCGTTTGATGCATCTCCGGGATTTGGAAATGCCTGCGCCAGTAATTGGCTAGATGGGTGGCTTGTCCCCAAGAGTCGATATATCCGTTTTCGTCAGCACGGATGTGACCAATGATCCCATTGAAGAAGAACTCCGGTTGCCTGTTTCGATGGTTTCCAAGTCGATCCACTTCCGTCACCATAAGGCGACAAAGATCTGGCTGGGAGCTATCAGGATTGGGCACCCGAACTTCCGTAAAATAATGGGCATGGAGTTGGCGTCGTCGTTCTGCCATTTCTCTCTGGAGCGGGTATGATTCGTCTTGTCTTGGGACAATTGGAGTCTGGTGATCAGTGGGCTCAGGGAGCGGGACTGCTGGAACTTCGGTGGAGTAGCCAGGATGAGACGGATGGGTACCCGGATCTGCATGACGGGGAGGGGACCAAGCAGCTGGTTCGGTAAGGTCAGTGACTCTTCGATGATGATGACCAGGGTCTGATGGAGCGGCACTGCTGCTGGGATGTCCATGAGAGCGGGAATGACGACGCGGCATGCTCATTGGAATGGAATGAGAAGTGAAACCAGCACTGAAGGAATCACGCTTGGTCATGATACAGCTGGAGCCAAGAACTCAAAGAAAAAACAAAAAAGAAGGAAATGAAACCATTAACAATAAAACGAGACCGGGAAAAACAATTGCAAACGGTGGCCGCAATGAGCACCTTTTGGCAGGACTTATGGAAGCATGTTTCGGTTTGGAAGAGCCTCATGACAGCTCATGCGCATAATATAGGGCTGAAAGTGAGACGTAAAGGATTGAATGTCATTCGGAAAGATCTCACTATGTTCTTGGCCCTCGGTCCAGTGAGGACGGTAGGCATTGAGGTATGAAATCAGTCGATCTTCATTGCGGAGAGCGAACGTGTCTCCAGTGTCGTCTTGCCATCTTATGTCCATGGATGCCGGAGGTAAATATCGATCCCATGTGTACCAGATATGTTGGCTGATACAGTACAGCAGGTTGTACACCGTAAAGGTTTCCAACCAGTGTGTGTTGAGCAAGACATTGTAGGTGAACAACGCTCTTTCTTCGACTCGGTTGAGGCGAGGAAGAACCGCACATGTCGTAGCGGCCATGGAATCATCATGGGCCTTGTTCATGAGTGGACGTACTTGTTCAAGGTCCACAATGGCTAAGACTTTTCGAAGTCGAGGAGAAGGTGGGGGATCTTCGGGCCATGGATAATGTTGCCGATCTTGTTGCAGGGTGTGACGATTTTGCCACATGCAGTTGTCCCGCGAACGAGAACGTTCTGGAACTGTTCGTCTACGAGAAGATGAATGAGCCATATTGGCTATGAGTAAGCACAAAGTTGGCAAGAAATCACTAACCGATGATGGAGAGAAGAATGGAAACAAAAAGACAGGAAAGAAAGAGACAAAGAAAGACAAAAAGAACGAAAAAGAAACAAGACAACCAACAAAACCACCCCTGAAAAGACCGGTCACTCTTTTTTGGCACTGCAGAGTTCAGGGCTCTAATCAGTCTTCACCCTCAGGTTCGTGAGGCGGATTGATTCGACCAGGTTGGTCCGTGACGCCTGGTGTCTGCTTTAAAATTCCCCATCTCATCTTGCATACTTGAGGGTCACGATGAAGTCTTGCTCCGATCGTCTTCCACGAGGGCCGGGACTTTGTGTCCTGTTTCATGCTGATCAGCTCTTGGTCATGCGCGTTGGTCCAAGGACGGGATATCTCATGAAGTGGAGCAGTTGGAACAGGGTGAAGGATACGCAACGGTGGGGACGGTGGAGCTTTTGGATTGGGTGTCAGGGTAAGTGTAGGTGTGCTAAGTGGAGCAGTCACCGTGCCATGGTGGTAGTTGATAGACTCCGACGCAGCAGAATTCATATCACCTGATCGGGCATCCGATGGAATGGGTAGCGATGCTGAGTGTTCAGCACTTGGATTTGTGGTGAATCTGGACTCAGGAATTGACTCACCTTTTTGTTTCTTCTTGGGTTGTGGATCAATAAGAGAGGATGACCTTTGCTTGGACCGAGCTGGAACTGGGATGGTAGTACGAGTGGGCACACGAGGGTGGGTCATCGTAGTCGTGGTGCCAGAAATTGGAGCAGGACCCGGATCAGGCATGGAAATAGGAAGCCGCGGTGGCCCGGTGGTGAGACTGGGTGCACTGTCTGGTGGCGAACTTGTTGACGCAGGGCGAAGATGTGGTTCTGGATTGATCACCATATGGGAAGGGATGCCTCCATGTGACGCCATGGTTGGAGGGGCTTCCGATGTCGGCAGGGATACAAAGGTGTGTAGGCCCCTGGTTGATGGACGTTCCAGACGAAAATTTGCTGGAGGTAAAGATTCTTCATATTCAATGGACGGCTCGGAAAAGGGTAAGAGCCCCGCCAAGTAGTTGAGATGCATAATTGCCCGAGCCAGGTGGTGGTGAAACGCACGGCCTTGAGCATGATCCATGAGCGTCCACACAAGGATGAAGCTAGGTGAAAGCGAAAGTTGAGCCAAGAAGCTAGAACAGAGAGACAGAGAACACGAAGCAGAGACAACACAAACAGAGCCAAAGCAGAAACGAGAGCAACACCACCAAGAGAGAGGAGGAACAACACCACAAGCAGCCAGACGAACACGGAGGGCAGAGGAAGACCCGGACAACCAAAAAACAGAAGTAGATTGTCAGCCGGCTGCCGCAACAAATCTGATCGCCAGCACTCGAGTTCTGATGCTGAATCAGGAGTTGGTTGGAAATTGACTGAAGTTCCTCATTGGGAAAACCAGCACGAGTATACAAGCGAATTAACTGTGAAAGACCTTGTTGAACACGTAGGGAAGGGAAAGCTCCTTTGATGACGATGTGGCATCGTGAGCGGAAGCCACTGAGAAGAACTGTTGGAGGTGAAGCTGAGAATGGTGAGAGAACTTGTGAGACATGAGTCGGTCCCTGATAGATCAGTTCCAGTGGCTTTGTTTCGAGCATGAATCCAAGGAATTCTTGATCTGGTTCAGTTTCAAGGATGATAGGTTTTCCGTAGAAACCGTCATCCAACAGGACCTCGTATGGCGCAAACGAGGTGAGGCGTTTGTCTCCGAAGATGAGACGATTGTCGGCATATCGGACATGTTTGATGAACAGGTGGTGATTGGAGAGAAGTTGGTGGAATGTGTTGTGCCAGATTTGCTCGCTGATTGAGACAACCATGAGGCATAGAGCAGGAGATAAAGGACTGCCCATTGGACTACCTCGGCATTGACGGATACACTTTTGTCCCAGCGCAAAGGTTTGCATGTTCAAGGCTGATTTGATCAAATCTGGAACGTCTCCGATGACAATCTTCCGAGTGACATTGAGGCGACGGAACGTGCGTCCTTTGATGATGTCACCCGGGTTGTTGGCTTTTCCAGGGTAGACCGAGAAGACCTCGTCGTCATAGACATTCATCTTGGGTCGGAGGAAGTCCAGGAGCATGAACCAGGATCTGAGGAACCGGTCTTGGTCAATACTGGTAAAGAAACCTGCCAGGTCCTGATTGACCAGGATCAAATCGGCGTCGACAGGCGCCGATTTTAAGATCGAAAGCAGTGTATACACATCACCAGTGGCAAAATGGTTGGGACACGCCGTTGGGATAAGTTGGAAAATCAGTCTGGCAAGGATGTTGAGCATTGGCCGGAACGGAGAGTCAACAAAAGAGATGATAGGCCGTCCACTGCGGAAGTCTTCCTTCCGTTTTGCCAGGATATATCCGGATGGGAGTTGGCGACCTGAGCCCACTGCCCAAGGATATGCTCGTCCATGTTGACGTTGAAGGGATTCGACTAATGAGTTCACAATTGAGGATGGTTCATGGGGTAGTGATTCGAAAATGGACGTGTCTTGGAATGTTTTCTCGATGGATTCATAGTAGAGACACGGACAGAAGATGCGGAGAGATGAGGCATGTTTGTCTTCACAGTGGAAGATTGCACCTTTGAAGGTGTCTTGAAGTTTTCCGATGGATTGCTTGGTGATATGATTGGTGATCTGTTTTGTGTGCTGGGACCAGAGTTGATGGCAAAGGTCGGTGATGCTGGAATGTGATATGGAAGGAAGACCATTCCGTTTGGTCCATGCTTGTACGCCAAGTCGCATCTGATTGTGAAACTCCTTCTTGGACGGAAAAACTTTGTTGGATAATGATCCTTCCGCAATGACTGCAAGGTCCGGTTGGAGCAGGGATTGAAGAAGAGAGCCTGGTAGGACCCAGTGTGGATCGGAAGGATTGAAAGGGACCAGGATTTGCAACAACAGACTGCCGGATTGGTAGTCGACCAGTCGTCAATGGCCTGTTTGTGATTGCACAGGATGTCCAAAACTGCAGCGTGCTTGATAAAGACCGTCTTGAAGGACGGAGTATGGCATGGTACTTGATGATTCAGCATCTTGACGTGCCACTGTCGTAGGAACTTCTTCAGTGTCAGCTGAAGATCTGGAGCAAGGCACCATGGTGCCCGTAAGGCAGTTGCCTTGGGGGCTGGTTTGCCACGCCACCATTTGATCGATGCATCGATGGCATTCAGGGAAAGAGTGCGAAAAGGCTCTTGGGTGTTGTTGGCCAGTCGACGAAGAGCATAGCACACAATGAGTCCACCATCATTGGATCGAAGCATCTTCGTTTGCTCGAACCTTGCCTTAGTATTTGAACCTAAGGCGTGGATGATTGTCCAGAGTTCCAGACGGTTTTGGAACCTGGATGATGTCAGGACTTGACGGACCAACTGTGGAGTGAATTTGTGTTTGGCGCGACGCCAGAGGGTGGCTAGGCCAAACTGCGCATTGGTGTTAAGAAGGGGTTTTTTGAGAAGACCCTTCTTTGGATGGAAAAATTGGCAAATGAATGGGTAATTGAGGCGAGGTTGCCATTCTTGAATAAGCGCCATTTCGAGGCTACGATAGTCGGCCCTGTCTGTGTATATTGGGATTGGCGCCCAAATATACAGGTTGTCATGTTCTTGCCAATAGCGAAGTGCCAGTTCAGCTTGCACAAGTCTCTCGTTGGTGAGTTGAAGGTATTTCCTCGAGCGACTCTACTCTCTATCCAGAGTATGGTGCATTGCAGAGCCCACGTAAAATTTGGGTTGCATGTTTCTGATATGGGTAAACCGGATGTAGACGCTCTGAGATTGAAAGAATTGTCTGGAAAACAGGTTGTGGGAATGTAGAGTGGTGCCCCACAGGTGGTGGAGGTCTGCACACCCTTCCAAAATTGACTTCAGCTTGGGATTGGGTCGGAGACCATGAAGGATTGCAAGGACCATCATCCGAGTTTGGATGATGCGGAATCCTTGAAACAGGTGAATGCTGTAAGTCATAGTGAAGGGGGTCAAAATGTAAATGATGAGGATCATCGAATGGAGAATCTGCAAATGGGATTGAAGCACTTTATGCTTGAGTTTTCGACGCAAAAGAGGAGCTAGTCAATTGGTAAGGCTAATGCCTGCTGTCATAGCCCGGAGAAGGTTCAGCGCGTCATAGTTCTTGCCCATGAGGTTGACTGGGATTCCCATCATAACGGCCACTCGTTCGACGGTTTCCAGCGCTTCGGCTGGTTGGTTGGCCCACCACTCCTCTGTCTTGGCGATATTGTCGGTGAGAACCTTTCGTTTTGAATCAGAAAGGGTAAGTTCTTTCAACCATTTGTTGAAGGCTCGGACTGCAAGAGTTGGGGGCATATTTTGAGTGAGCCACGGATTCACAGTGGTGGTTCCAACCAGAAGAGAAGAAGGATCAAAACCCGGTGGTGCCGGAGGAGCTGGATTCTGGGAACTGCGAAGAAGAGCTGCGTGGATGGGTGTTGTGGCAGGGCTGGAAGCTGAAGGGCCGGTAGTGCCAGGAGAAGATGAGTCGCCTGGAGTTTCTCCAAGTTGTTGACGCAGCTGAGCAAGTTGACTTCGGAGTTGAGTCAGTTCATGTTGAGTGTCGGGGTCTGCAGTGCGGGTAGGAACCCAGCTATGGATCAAATCTGCGATTTGTTGTGCAGCATACTTGGTATTGTTGGTCTTGTCCAGCAACTTTCCATCTTGTCTGGCCTTGCAAGAGGACACCTTGTCAAGGTCTACCCCCTTGTTTCGAAGTTGAGTCAAGAGCTCCGTCATGAATACTACAGCTGCGATGTCACCAGTCGGAATCAGGTAGAGTTCACGCCCATGAGCCAGCTTCCGCAGCCAAAAATTGTTGGCTTGTTGATACAGCAAAGCTGCCACCGGTAGCTTCAAAGGATCACAGCCCTCGATGTCCAGCTTTTGCGTGAAGGCTGATGGTCGAATGCACCGAGGAAACGTCAAGCCGTTGATCTTTTGGTTGTCATAGTGATCTTTGTCTTCTTGCCAATGAGGATTGAGATCGAAACCATAGACCCGATTGTCGTCGGTGGTTGTTTGGCCCGCTGGTGACTGTAAATACGGGGTGCCTGCTTGACGAGGTTGAGTTGACGGTATGGATGGAGTGCTGGGCGAAGCCATTTGAGTCGGAGGACATGGCAGCGTAGGTGAACAAGGTGGAGTGAGTGGTCGAGAAGGAAATGGATATGCAAGAGTTGGTGGAGGTGACGAAGGAGGTGCTGGTGGAAATCGTGGATTGGACCATGTTGTCATAGGAGCCGTTGAGTTGATGGATTGGTTCATCATATAAGGTCCAGGCTGGCGTACATTAAACTGAGGCCGAAACTGAGGTCGAGACTGAGGCCGTGACATTTGCTGCGAGTGCCAAATGGCCGATTGCATTGGTCCACACCATCGAGGAAAGAAAGGAAGTTCTTGCCGTACAGGAGGGTTCTGACTGCCAGGTTCAGTGCGATTGCGGCCCGGTACTGGTGATCGAGAACGATCCGACTCCGCCATGGGTGCACTGTAGTGCCGTGTTTTTTCTCTGATGATACAAAAAGAAACTGCAAACACAGATGTAAGTTCAAGTGAAGTTCAAATGACAACAAAATGTTGCATCAAGTGAGCAATCACCGGTCATGGTCCTTCCAGCAAGAAGCCCAAAAGAAAGTTGCCCAGAAGAAAAAGAAGAAAACAAGCGACAACAATCCAACAAGAAAACCAAAACCCTCACAAAATAAAAGCAAAAAGAGGAATAACGAGGCACTTTTGACCAGAGCGTTCGTCCAGGTGAATCCTAGAAATGAATGTAAGATCCTGTTTAGGACAACATAAGCTAATAATACACGAGCTGACAGTGCTGTCTTAAGTGCCCAACCTCGACGTCGGTCCGCATGACGTTCCTCATTGGTTCGATAGTTGACATTGTCCTCGGAGTCTGTGTCCCGAAGGTCAATTGGGCGTCTTGGGGAGCTGTCAGTGCTTTTGAGATCAGCCCATTTGATGGCAATAAATTTCAACCCCACGTGGTTGCTAGGGGCAATCGTGTACTTCTCAGGAGTGGTGACTATGCCTTTCTCAATCACGTTGAGCTGCCCTTTTTCATTGCCTCCAGCTTTTAGTGCGAGGTGATCACGTGATCCTCGATACATCGCACCAACGGTGATCTCTTGCTGGCCTTTGCCCTTCTTCTCCATAGAATCAAGGAGTTCTTGCTCTGCCCAAGATGGGAAGTCTTGGTCAGCATTCGAGACTTGTCTGCCAATGTAGAATGCCCCAAAGGTTGGTAGGTGGCACCTCTGTGGATTTGGGTGGTATGACCAGTTTGCCGGTCTGATCTTGCCTTCCATGAGGATCAGCTGTGAGGTGCGAAGTGTTGTTCCATGGCAGAGTGCCCAAGTAATATTGCTTTGCCCACCAAAAGGATTGGGCATCTGGAACCTGCTGATATCCGGTAAGGGCATGACTAGTGCAAGCATGCTGGTTTGAGGAAGTTCCCGAACATGGCTATTAGAGAGGTCATATGCCGGAAGAAGGCCTGTGCTGAAGAACAGTTGGACCGCTTTTCTCGCGATGTCTGGTGGGAGTCTCGAATCGACCTTATGGATCTGTTCCATGGCCTCATCATATTCAGCATGGACGATGGACAAGGATGGTTCTGGACGTTCATTGCTGGCCAGCTCGTTCGCTGCACGCATTCTGTCTGGGTGATGCAGAGCGTGACGGATGTGCCCATTCCTCTTTAGAGCCTTCTTGGAGGTTGATGGCAATGTGTCCGGGAGGGACAGTGGAGGCCCGAGATTGGACGGAGCCAGATCTACGTGAGTGATGGCCATGGCCATGTGTAGAGTGGTCGGAAGAAAATGCCGTGAGTGGTTTTGATGTGTGTTTGGAAGGAGGATCGTTGTAGGATTGATGCTTGTATGATGACTTTGGATAGTCGATCCATCCTGAGGGATGGGTATAGTAGGAGGCTTTGGAATGATCTTTCCATTGATTCCAGGATTTCCACTTGTTGGTGGAATGTTGATCGTACGAACTGTAGTTGGAATCATGGTCGTCTTTGTAGGACGTTGTAGGTGGGTCGTAGTGTTGATAGTCCCACGATGAAGGTTGAAGGGATGTTGGTCGGTGGCTTTGATCATCGCCAGCAAAATCATCGTCTCGTCCCCGTAGTACTTCACGACGTCGTGGAGAAGCTGACCGGAGGGTGACTGAGGGAGCATGACTTGGACGTCTGGATCTGTCTCGTGAGTTGGAGTGTCTACGTCGGTGACGTGGACGGCTGACTGGTTTTTCTCTCCTTGGACTTCTTGGAATGGAAACTGGACGTTTGTCCAGACCGGAATGGTGCCGTTGAGAACGTGACCGAGATCGGCGATGAAGCCGTGGAAGTGGTGGTAGAGCAGGATCAGGTGGAGGATGTTGAATTGGAATGGGTGTCGGTACAGGAGTAGGTGGTGGTTCAACATGTGGAGGAGGGCTTTTTGCTCGTTCCTTGTTCTTCTCCATAAAGGCCTGCATGCCAGATTCGACAGTATGTCGCATCTGTTGCATCATCTCCTCTGGATTGAAGGTAACGTTGGACCCAGATTGAGTGGGCTGAGGTGCCACTGGTGTTGGAATTTGTGTCACTGGTGTCTGCATTGGTGGACCTGTGACTGCTGACGCATCATATCACCTCCACAAAATTGTCCAAACGGTACGGCCGCTTGAGGAGATGGAAAAACTGGAGCTGACCAGCCGTAGTTCCACATGTTGTCTGGATAGTTCGTCCAGTGGCCAGGTAGCATGGCACGAGACCAGATATGGCAGCACTGTCAGACGATAGAAAAAGAAAAACCCTAGTTCAAAAAAAATTGATGCATCCACAACTCATGCAGTATTCGTGATAAGGCTCAAAGGCCCTCGGCTGTCAGGTTCCAACCCTATAAACGGCTGAAGTAGTCAACCCCTGAATTACATGCACAATTCAACCTCACCAACGACCACAAAAGAAAGAAGCACCATACCTGCAAGAATGACCTGTTGCCTGGATTTTCATGTAAATGGCTGCGGTTCTTCACTTGAGCTGCACTGAAAAGGAGGTGTTATCGTGGCTTCCAGCTATGCATAAGGTCTCAGGTGACAAAATGGAGAGGCCAGGTACTGCGGCACACTGTTCAACCCATCGACAACGACAAGTGAGACCAGGAAAAAGGCCAGCAGTTCACTTTACTTAGACGAATTACTAATTCAAAAGTGTAAATTCAGACATCGTTTTACTGTCAATTGTTAGCCTAGAAAGGCTTTCCCCGAGGGGTTCCTGCCAACTTGACGTACGCAGCAGGAATGACACACTTGCTCAGAAACATCATTGCGAATTTCTGTTGTGGAATGCATCTCATGTGCAAAAACATTCCAGTAAAGCCTGACAGGATCGATTTTGAAGATTAGACAAGAGAAACAGTCAGAAGGAAATCTTTCTACGTCCTTGCTCGAAGGTTCATCAGGTTCTGATGCAGCTCTTTCAGATTGCGAAAACCGTACAGGTACGGAAAACAGAATGGTTTGGTTTGAAGCGAATTGACAAATGAAAATTCGACGTGGAGGTTCTAGGGTTGAGCCTCTTCCCATTTCTGAAAAAAAGGATGCAGGTAC
>Ga0126342_10021587_pt1 | contig 10713 bp, 7 predicted proteins | sample Cyp1metagenome_FD_92528 | JGI IMG/M metagenome (GOLD analysis project Ga0126342, IMG submission 92528) | Coral microbial communities from Lord Howe Island, Old Settlement Bay, Australia - Cyphastrea 1 metagenome | ecosystem: Host-associated > Invertebrates > Cnidaria > Coral ... | reverse complement strand
TGTACGTTGCACACGTTCTTGATGTTCCGCAGCTTGCAGGATGTGGGGCAGGGGGTGGGGTGGGGTGGGGCATGTTAACGTTCCTTGTACAGAAGAAGGACGGTCACACTGTTCTTTCTCCAATAGTTTCGGAACTCGTGTTTCAATGGGCTTGGCGACAGCACCAAGGACCCATGTCACCAACTCAGTTCTTCACTGCGCTGCGACTCCTGAAACATTGAAAAATTGGGACGAAACGAAGATACGCAGATGTTCCTTGCAAGAAGTGCTGATGAACAAACGTCAATGCGAGTTGAAAAAAGTGACCGAAACGCCACGGCCGTCTGTGCGGCGTGTACCTTGTTAGTTTTCCATGGGTTGAGTGCGATGGTAGCCGGCTGGCAATTCCATTTGGTGATGGGCTTAGGTTGCACACCATGACAATGCCATAAGGGCCCAGGGACTGGGTGCCAGATTGGGCTGTCATGCACAAAACGAACCTAGATCCGACCGTATACGTACAACATCGTACAACCAAATTAGAATGAAGATGATATTCAATAATATAAAGACAGACCAAAGCAATCCAAAACAGGCACACAGAAGGACATAGTGAATGTGACACAGATGCAATGGTCTCCAGATAAGGAGAGGCACTCGAGAAGCTCAAGTTGGATCGGTTGAAGCTGGAAGAATCCATTCGTCCAAAGGCGCGGTGAAGAGATCCCGCAGCAGGTGGATGTGTTCTGGTTTGTTTTGTGTCTGTCTTGGCACGATTTTGCTTTATCAACATGTGGCAAATCTAGAAACTGGAGAATTCCTGGAAGTGCGGAGGTAAAAAGCAAGGACCAAATACTGGTTTGTTGTTTCAATTATTTCTCGTTTTCCATGCCCAAATTGGAAGAAAACAAAAAAAAGGGATGACGTTGATACATGTGATGTTCCAATGATTCCGCTTCCCAATGTCTCCAATTTTAAGAGTCTTTTTCACGTTGGAGTCAAAAAACCAGAAGCCTGGAGATACTTCCCGTCCAGCAATCACACATAACACTAGAAAATTATGGCAAATTCACCATTAGATAGGTCACCTATTCGAAACTCCTACGAATAAGAAATGACACTCGAAAATCCATCATCAGATAGTTATTACCTCTGAATCGTGTGTGTTTTTCCATGGTCTCAGCCGGTTTCGATCTGTTTAAACCGCCACATTCCTCGCAGGTGGAAGCCGTGGTTCAAGAGGCCGTTTACGATGCTGGCGTCATGCCGCAGTATCTGAGGGTGGACTTCCTGGTCGACAAGCAAGGTGTGGTTTCAGATTGATCATGGGCTGAAACATAGGGATTTAGTGAGGATCCTGTGAAATTTCATTCAAAACCCAATAAATCCATTTTAAGTCCTCTTAACCCCCCCTAAATTCTTACAAGGTGGGCTATAGCTATAATATAGCTATAATTTCCACATACCATACTTATTGCAATGATACTCCAACAGAAAATCAGCTCTACATCCCATTAAATCACAATTTTTCCTGGTGAAATCACCATCTTCCCATGCTTTTCCCATGCTTTTCCCATGGCCCAGCCATTCAAAAAGCCCCAGCCAGGCCGGGCCTGGTTGGGCGAGCGCGAGTCCTGGGGCGCTGACCTGGTGCGGAACCAGGAGAATCCACAGGGTCGTCGCTTGGTGGATTTCACTGGATTTCACCTGGAGATTTTTCTGGTGATTTGTGGGAAAAAGGTGGATGAAATCCCCAGAAAAGTCTGGGGATTTCATGGGGATTTTATCCAGAAAATAATTGGAAGCACAGCATTGTTTTCACCCAGTGAAAACCTCTGGGGATTTCAGTCGAGTTCACCAGAAAAAAAATTGGGGATTTTTGGATGACCCACATGATCCAAATATGTGGATTTCACCGAGAAATATCGCAGAATGGGTGCAAAAATGGATACGTGGAAATTCGTGGGGGAAACAAATGGTGGACAACAGAAACGAAAACTAAAAATGAAGATCTTGAAGAATCTTGAAGATTTTGATTTTCGGCTATTTCCGGTATTAGTTTGAAAATACTGTTTTGTTCTGTATTGAACGGGGTGAGGATGTCTCTCTTCTTGCAAATGCTTACCTTGTAAACGCAGAGGCACTTTGGCCTGGAAAAGACCAGACGTTCATTTGCCAACAGGGGTTTGTCTGAAAAATTGAGGGAAAAAACCCATTGACCCATGGATTATGTTTTAAACTTCCACATTCATTAAAAAGGCTATTTAGGTTGGTCTCCGATATTGTCAGGCGAAACGAAGCGGGTCTTTGTGGGTGACTGTCTGACAAAGGATGCCAGAGAATCCGCTGGTGAATCAGAATTGACAGCATTCGAATGTCAAGTTTGATGATATCTCTCAGACACACCCAAGTAGTAACTCACGCATAATATGGTTGTTTGTAAATTCCATTAATTATATCGGTGTCCCCATCATAGTTCTCCATAATAAATTCAAAAACATCCATTGGCATCCATGTTTTGACGGTTTATATTTCATTCCCATTCTATATTATATATCGCACTATGTATTCTCCACATTTTATTTAAGACCCACATATACCCACATATTCAACCCCGACAGCAACTGCAGACACATGTCTCTTCCCCACAAGTTCCCAAAAACGTACATGCCTCATATGGTTGTATTTGAATCCATTAACTTCCACTACCAGGACCATCCAGTTGAATCCCATGGTATATACTTAGTATAAAATAAATGGGTGGTTATTTGTCATATCCCCACTATAGTTTGACGATGTTTGATTGTTATACCCTATGCCCATGACATCCCAACATGGTTGTAAGTATCCCAGCATCATACTATGTCCCACTACCACCCACATATCCATTATCCATGAAACACCATAGAGCCTTTATCATTGATGCTTAAATCCTATGTTCATACCAACTGTGGTTCACCCCGGACAACTCCAAATTAAGTCCCCACTCAAAGTCATACATCGCCTTGTATGCTTGTTGTTTCCCATTATTGTCTCATTAAGATTTCGAATGTCCCATGTACCCTCCAGTACTCAAACACGGCTCGCCCCAAGTTCATTCGATGATTTTCCATGGCTCGGCGATTTTCCATGGTCGCCAAGTTGACTTATAACGTAAGGTTAACTAACTATCAGGCACTCATCATCAAAAAATGGTTAAACAAAAATAACAAGTATATGTAAAAGTCCCAAAAGAGTGGATATTTATAAACATGGTAAAAGTCTCAATTTAGACTGGATGTTTTTGAAACCCATTTTATTTATGGCTGCTTGGAGGGTCTAGGTTGGTTTATAATTTTGTAATGCTGTTTACAATCTGGTAATTTAACATACCTAATTTTTGAACATGGCCAAGAATAGTTGATCTACCTATTAGACATGGTGACTTTCCATAGCTATGTTAGTTTACCAGAGGGTATACATCAACGTATCACTGGGTCTCCTCACCGCACCACGGACAAGGTACCAACCCCAGCCGCGCGGAACTGGCACGTGCCATGCTGCATGCGGCATGGAGCCGTTCACGATGAAGTGCGGGGGATTTTACCCGTTGGATGTTCCTCTGTAAAATGCATCCGTAAAGCATCCTAGGGCACAAGTAACTTTATTCCGGCTAATTATACCTAGGTTTGGGTCATTTGGGGGACATAGGGACGTGTGAGAAGATATTGCTGTCCAAGCGCACATATGTGCCAGCATCTCCAGTATGGCATGGTCCAGGTTTGTATCAAAACCACGTAAATGAAAACTCTCGTGCCTGTTGTCTCCAGTTTGTTCCCAAAATAACTTTCAACATATCTTCGATGAAACCACTTGCACCTCGTATTGTTTTGCATTGCCAAAGGTGGCCTAATAAAAGACAAGTTCAGGTTCCAGTGGATGATCGAATCACGACCGGCTGCATGACATCCCTCCGTCGACGGGTCTCAACTTTGAACCGTCGAATTTTAATCTGAGCTTTTGCGCCTTTGAGATGTGAACTGAAGGGAAAAACATTGGGAAACAAGAATGGGTGGGCTGTTTGTTTCTGGCCACATATGGATATAACATGGATATAACATGGATATAACATGGATATAACTGGAGAAACATAGGGTTCAGCAAAGCCTTTGCAGGATGCTCTCGAGAAGGGGATGGAGGGTAGATCTTGGGCAATCTCCCAGCCAGGAAGTGTAACATGAGACACAGTCAGCTTATTCCTCATTGTCATGGTGTTGAAAGAATTGTATAAACAAAAGCTTACATACTCTTAACTAAACCAGGCATTGCGGGTTGGATCATGTTTTTCCTAGTGAACTCTCCACTGGTGTCTCTCAATTTCTTATTCTTATTGCTACGGCTCCATCCGTTGGTGTCATCTGTCCTTGTTTGTTGAGTCCGGACATCCGGACCTCCATAGCAAACACCTAGGAGCCACGGGTGTTTTTTCGAAGGCGATCTCAAGGGCACAGAGGAGGTGTTTTTTTTGATGAATGGTTGCGTTTGAAGCGTGGCGATGGCTGAATGCCACAGATCCACATGAACATCATGAACGGCCTCATCACTCTTAGAGTCTTAGATCGGCAAGAAAAAAAGTCCGAATTTACAAGGAGGATTTGGAATTAGCCTCAGGTAATTTCGAAGAGCTATGGAAAATTATGATTTTCAAATAGGGCAATTAATCGTCTATAAATGGATCATGGGCCATATGCTAAACTACTGTAGTTATGATCAATGTTCCAGACGCTGTGGATAGTACATGATGTCCGCCTGTCAACCATTCCAATGGACTGTACCAATCTGTGTGCAGCCTGGTTTCTGCAGTCGCTGCCAATGTGAAATGTAGAAGTGAAAGCGCATCAAGCAGCATGACAGTTCGATACACTTTATGACTTGATGGAAACTCATCAGTTGTTAATATTGTTAATAGGTAAGTCATTTAAGTAGTAATCCCCTAACTTAAAAATAAAAGTCAGAAACGTCTTTCCAGGATAGTACACAGTATGCATGCTATGTAACCAACATGTCCATCGATTTCTACCGGCAAACAAGCAGATCATCATCCCGCAGTCTGGCCATGTCTGGCGTGCTGGAGAGTGAGAGAGATATTCAAATGACATCTATGGGATATATTATATATATATAATTATTTATATATATTGTATTTAATGGGATATGTTTTTTCATCGGTCTTTTGAGTCTGCAAACTCGTGACGTTCTTTGGGATATATTATATATATAGGATCAACTACGTGTATATGTCCTTTATCATGTTGTATACTTTCCAATAATCCAGTGGAAATTGGAGTACCATGTTTTCAGACACAACCATATTATCACCATACCATACCAAACATTACTAAACGCATGATTGTTTGAATTGAAATGCCGAAGATTTTTTGGCATTGGTTTATCTCATGTTAATTTTACCAACCATACATCTTGGTGTTTGTGTGTTGGGCGGGATGATGACGTATGATGATTCCCTGTTTCAGAAAGGACTTGCTGCTTGATGCTTAACCGATCCGACGGAGGAATTGGCGCCACCTGCGCGTCAGATGCCAATGATCAAGTTGAGAAGCAATGGAAAAAAACATGGACTGGGCCCAGAGCGCTAGAATTCAGAATGCCTGAAAATCTTGTTGCGAAAGATATAGCTTAATAGGCTTAATATAGCACCTGGCTGTTTTTTATGGCTGGAAACCACATGGTATTTCATTCTCCATCTGTAGAAAAAGGTGGAATGACCCCGCTCGGGCCCCCACCGAGGCCGACTCCTATTGTGAAACGACCATCTCAATGCAGTTCAAGGGCAAGAAGTGGAAGCCTCAGTCGTTCGCTGCAGGAACCCCCAAACTTGGATAGCACACAAATGATCTCTTAGAGTCTCAATCTATCAAGAGCCATTTAAGAAATCTGAACATGTAACATCCACAAAGATCCACAAACCATGCAACTCATGTCAGTGGCTAAGCACGTCAGTGGCTTCTTCAAAAGCAACCGCACACCGTTCCCGCGCCAGTTCCCTTAAAAAATGGATGCTTTCAGGCCATGAAAGAGTATCGTTGGAGTCTCACGATTTCCAATTTTTATCTCATTGAGAATTCATTTTTTGATTCAAAATCATTACTCATAACATCTCATAACTTTAGCCTTTAGTAACTTAAGACAGCGGAAATCACGTGTTTCTTTTAGTGTTTAACCATGTTTAACAGCTATATCCTTTCCTTTAACGATCAAGGCGATGGCGCATCCAAGCCTTTCCAGAGATTCGGCATCACTTCAACGCCGGAGCCACGGGGGAACCTGGCCGACGATCCGGGTCGAGTTGTGGCCCACTATCTTTTTTCCGGGTTGACAAACCAGGCTTTGGGCTGAAATATGGGTATGGGTCAATACCTATAGATACATTTTTAGTGGGATGAACATCCATTTTAACCCAGCTATGACTTGGGGTTCACTAGGTACCAGGGTTTTGACCCGTCCCCATATCGGATCTTTTAGCAACAAGAATTGTTGGAGTATTGTGGGACGATATTTCCTGATCATCATGGGGGAGAATTAGGGCCAAAAGGCTGTTTGGTGATGTCACCTTCTGCCCTGTGCAAACGCGCTGATTTCCTAAATAACATTTTATAATATATAATGTATATATAAATAATAAATCAACAAATATATATATATATATATATATTAAATATATATTATATCTATGTATATATTTATGCACATATACATCCCCCTTCCTTTGAAGGTTGAAACCGTGTATTGTGTGTAGGATTGTAGCATACACATATCACAATAGAATCGGAGCTTGGACCAATGAGCAACCTCAGTGCTGTTTAGGTTGGCGGGAAGTTTGGCTTAAATGATGCATACGAACGTTTGATTCGGGTGGGCATTTTCTCAGCGTTGAGTGCTGAATGGTTTTTGCGACAGACAGCTTGTGCATAGAAGGAGTTTTGCTGCTGCATGTTGCTGCTTATTCCGTATCGGTAGTACAGTCTCCCTGTTTAGCGACCGTCACAAAATAGCTTTTCCAACATCACACAGCAAGGTGTCCATTATTCACCGATTCCAGACATCCTCCCAATGGTTGCTATATTGCTGTAACATATATACGTGCTTCGTCATGATTCCCTTCATTTGATTTCCTAGAAACCGAACCTGGAGGCCACAGCATTCGGGGACGAGCAGATCTATGGTGGAAGACAGCACGTGCCATGGACGCCGGCCCGGGCTCCAAGTAGGACCAACTGATTGGGCAGATGCTGAAGGAGTTACCAACAGTCAAGATACGATCAATCCAAGAATGGTTATATATGATGATGCTTAATGATGATTAATAAGTGTTAATGACGGTTGATGATGATCATTGATGACCAACATTTTGATTTTGGTTTTGGAGATGCAGAAACCGCTTTGAAATATGCAATAAATCAATATAAATCATGTAAAACTGTGTGGAAATGAAAGAGAACTCTGTGGATATGATGTGAGAACGATACATCTTGGCAGTTTATTCTGGTGTCCAACATCAATTTTGGTCTCCTGTTTCTTTCTTTTTTGTTGAGTTGGTCAGCAGCTTGTTTTGGGGACCTCGAGGAGCCCTGGAAGACATAGAAATAAATATATACTGGTTGGATCTGGTGGGTGGTTTCAAACATTTTTTATTTTCCATTTCATATATGGGATGTCATCCTTCCCATTGACGAACTCATATTTTTCAAGATTGTTAAAACATGTTAAAATCACCAACCAGTATAGATACGGCTTACGGTATCTTTTGGCCTTGTGGTAAACTGAGCTGTCAATGGGAAGTCTCCATTTTCGACATTTGCAGCGATGAGCGATGAGCTGCAATGGATAGAATGCAGCTCAGCCTGCTGGCCCCTCTTTGAGGCTGATTAGAAGACTGCTGTACTGAAGAAACATGCCCACGTCCTATTTCTGCATCATTGAAACCTTGGATTCCAATACCAATGGGAACGTATAGCCTTGACATAACCTTGACCAGCATCAACAGTTGGACCACGCTGGATTACATTCCAAGGTTTCAGGGAACAAAAACTGTCCCGGATCGTCCTCAACTGAGGAAACCGAGTTCACAGTAGGTCCTGGCCAGTTGGGGCCTCTCAGACAGCCTGGAACCTGGAGCCAAACCCCCTGGCCCTAGGCTGTTCATTGGGGGGGTTAGCCTGTAAATTCATCAACCAGGGTTTGCGGGGTGAACAAATTATCCAAGATCGGATGAAAATACAGTGTTTGATCTATATCCAGGGAGAATCAGGAACCAAGCAGTCAGGGCTTCCAGGAGGAAGATCTCAACCCATCCTGGTGTTTGGGTGAGCATGCGTGAGTGGATTACCCACTAGTGGGGGAAAGTCAGGAACATTAATGAACATGAGTTGTTGATATCTGTTACTGTTGCATCTCTATGTGCTCACTTTTGCCCGCAAACTTGGATCATTGGATTGGTTGAAAACATATTTTACAGGATTTTCCTTTATTTGATGGTCAAATTCAACAAAAATAATGTTTTCTGTAGGTTTTCCCAATCAAACCAATCCATTGAATCATACTTTCCGATGGCTTGCCTCCAGGTGCTTCGTGTTCCCCACGGGCTACCTGCACGTGCCTGGGCTCATGTGATGATCATACCCAATGACTTTCAGATTTTTGCAGATGGTTCAACCGCCAATCAGAAATTGAGTTGGGATATCTATCTATATACAGTACCATAGATAGCCAATAATGTTATAATATCATAGCATACCAAATGGTATCCATATAATGTATAGACAATGTTATAGATCAGCCATATATGCTGCTTTATGCTATCCATATAATAATGTTTTTCAGCGGAAAGCAGATCAGCCAATCATAGCATGCTGCTTGAGGCTTGATGGAAAGAACCAATCAGAGAGTACATTCTGAATCGTTGTTTGGGGATTCAAAGCACGTGATTCGCTTGCTGTTGCAGCAACTACCCCAGTCACCTCCAATATGTTACGGAAATATAGTTTTCTGGAGCTTTGGAGCAGATGTCACAAGGCCAGGAGTCAACCAGCTGGTCGAAGCCCCAAAAATGTCATCGGAACTGCTTCAGGAAACTTTCGTTGATCCGGACAGCAACGACCAGCAGTGCTACACCGCCTCAACGTATCAGTCGGGGGGCAGAGTGAATTTAAAGAGGCCAAACATTACCATACATTCCCCAACCTACTTGGTATATAATTAATGTTCTATATTAATAAATGCTGGTCATCCCCTGACCAGATGATGTTAATGATCATATACTTGGAATGAGAGAAAATTGTTTGTTGGCCATGGGGTATAGGATTGGATTGTGAAAGACGTGGATTGGATCTTACCACAAGACTGTTGTGCGCACAATTTTTTTTGGAGAATGAGGTTACTGTACTTGGGTCCACCTTTGTTTTTTGGTAAGGCTAGGGTCAGAAACTGAAAGAAAGACACGCCGGCTAAAACCTTTACCAAGCTGGACCAAGCTAAGGTATCCAAGATATCTGAGGTTTTAACCAGATAAACCTGGTATCTAGTGGCTGACCTTTCATGGTACCTCCATCAATCCAAGATTGCAGCGTGCCAGCCTTTGAGGTTTAACCATCCGCGACAAGTCAACCTCTACAGGGCGTTCATGAGCTACTGGGTTGCAGGGTAAATGCTGGGCACCTGAGTTAGGGTAGATTCGGAGGCTTCAAGGTTTTTAAGAAAAACACTGAGTTAATGAAATGCATTGAAATGCCGGATTTAGAGGCTTGTTCCTTGCTTTGTTTTTTGGGCCTAGGCTATGTATACTGTATGCCAGTGATGGATGGATGATTTTGGACTCGAGATGATAGACCAGCATAGACCAGCCATCAGCAGCCTGCATTTGAGGTCGTTTCTCCATGTCGCACTATGGCTTAGGTGCCGACATCTTGCCAAGTCGATTGACACCATGCACACGACATCCATCAGTTCCTGCTGCAGGCGAGCCCTGCTTGGAAAAGGTCGAGTCTTACGCCACGTTGCTCCAAGAGACACGGAGGCGGAGATAGCGAGATCCGTGGAGATTCGCAGATGTCCTGGTAGAGGTTTGTCCATTCGATTCACGGGCAACCATTGTTTTTTTTTTTTCGGGACATTTTAGTGCGACATTTGCCATCAAAACTAGGGGTTCAATAAAGTTTCAATGGGATACATGATGGGAACATCAATGGGATAGAAATCCCTTGCGGCCATCAAACATGGCCATCACCACGGCATACCACGGCTATTAGTTACCGGAGGGATCCGAATAGATGGAGAGAATACCGTTGATTCATATTTATACATATTTATACATGTGTATGCATCATTTCATGCTCTTGTTCATCACCAACCTAGGTTTAGAACGTGCAGTTTTTTCCCTTTGATGGCCATATGCCATCGCTTAAATTTTCAAGACCTATGAGGGACTTTTTTTTTTGCAAACGACCAGTTCAACCCACAGGAATTTAATTCTGACACATTTGGGGATATCGGCCAAAATTCATCCAAAAAATGGACGGGCAATGTCCAAACTGGGTCTTGAGTTGTGCCCCACGTTGAGTTCCGATCCGGAGAGCCACCCAAAAGTCGGATTCGAGTCGGTTTCGGGTTTCGGGTTTCGGGTTTCGGGTTTCGTCGATTGAAACCCACTTTCGCTGTCGGTTTCGGGTTTCGGGTTTC
>Ga0126342_10021586_pt1 | contig 10714 bp, 9 predicted proteins | sample Cyp1metagenome_FD_92528 | JGI IMG/M metagenome (GOLD analysis project Ga0126342, IMG submission 92528) | Coral microbial communities from Lord Howe Island, Old Settlement Bay, Australia - Cyphastrea 1 metagenome | ecosystem: Host-associated > Invertebrates > Cnidaria > Coral ... | reverse complement strand
TAATCTACCTAATCTAATCTAATCTAATCTACCTAATCTAATCTAATCTAATCTAATCTACCTAATCTAATCCAATTCTAATCTAATCTAATCTACCTAATCTAATCTATTTCTAATCGAATCTATCTAATCTAATCTAACCTAACTAATCTAGTCTAATCTACCTAATCTAATCCAATTCTTATCTAATCTAATCTAGCTAATCTAATCTACTTCTAATGTAATCTATCTAATCTAATCTAATCTACCTAGTCTAATCTAATTCTAATCTAGTTTAACCTATCTAATCTTATCTAATCTACCTAATCGAATCTAATTCTAACCTAATCTAACCTAATCTACCTAATCTAATCTGATCCATCTAGTCGAATCTGACCTAATCTACCTAATCTAATCTGATTCTAATCTAATCTTATCTAACCTAATCTAATCAAATCTAATCTAACCTAATCTAATCTAATCTAATCTAATCTGTCTAATCTATCTAATCTAATCTGATCTAATCTATCTAATCTAATCTAGTCTAATCTAATCTAATCTAATCTACCTAATCTAATCAATCTAATCTAATCTAACCTAACCTAATCTAATCTAATCTATCTAATCTACGAAACCCGAAAACCGATATCTAAAGTTAGTTTCGATCGACGAAGCCCGAAACTTGAAACCGACATCCGACATCTGACGTTGGTTTCGGCCTACGAAACCCAAAACCCGAAACCCGAAACCGACATCTAAAGATGGTCTCGATCTACGAAACCCGAAACCCGAAACCGACATCGAAATTTGGTTTCGACCAGCGAAACCCGAAGCCCGAAACCCGGAAACGACTCGAATCCGACTTTTGAGGTAGCTCTCCGGATGGGAACTCATATAAATGGCCATGTTCAAGAGCTCTTTGTATGGCGGGGATGCCCCTGGCGATGATTCCGGTGATCACCCGGTGATGCCCCTGGGGGGTGTTGTCCGAAACGTCAAATCGCAAGAGTTCTTTGTCGTGAAATATGCAAGAGTTATGGATACCCATTACTATAGTTATTAACTATGGTTAATAACTCCAATAACTCTATTGTTTATGATACTTATTACGATCTGGTTGGTGGTGCAACAGCCATCTTGAAAAATATGAGTTCGTCACTGGGAAGGATGACATCCCATATATGAAATAAATACTCCAAATGTTTGAAACCACCAACCAGTCAATGGATTGGTTTTCACGAGAAACATCTTCACCGGAAACCATCGATTTCCAATAAAAATTTTCATAGGCGTTCCTGTAAATCTTCCCTTAAACCAATCCATTGACATGTGCGAAAATTCACAATTGATACTTCTACATCAAAGCGGGGATCTAATTTATGCATGGTGACAAATAAATCCCAAATGCGAACCACGGTGCTGGAATATTTACCTGCATTTACCCCAAAAATGGCCCAGTGATGTAGGTACCCTCTGGTAAACTAACAGAACTATGGGAAATCACCATTTTTCATGGGAACACCCACTATAAATGGTGATTTTCCATACAGGATGGGGCCCCATAGTTAGCTAAGTTGGTTTATAATTACAATAACCATAGTGTATGATACGCAAATAACTATATTTAGATGGGGTTATAAACAAGCTTATAACTCGAGGGCCCCATCCTGTAGTTTTTTGTATGTTTACCAGAGGGTAAATCTTCCAGCACCATGGCTCGCATCTGGGGAAGTGGGATAACCATGATAACCCTCCAGCGATGGGGAGGGTGATCCCTTTCTCAATGCATATCAATGTATAGTAATCCCGGAGTAATCCCCGTTAAGTATACATATATTAACATACATATGGGGGTTTTCATAAATGGGGTTACCCAAAATGTCTGGTTCATAATGGAAGATCCTATTGAAATGGATGAGTTGGGGGTACCCCCATTGCAGGAAACCGCCATATGTATATATATATATTTGTATGTACATAATACGGGCAGGGGTCAAAACCTATGAAAACTACCATATGACTGGGGGAGTTTCCCCCTTCTAACCGGTCCTCCGTCGTATTGGCAGTTGTCCAGGTTGTGATTGTTGGATAAATCCTCGGTCTCCAGGACGTCGGGGTGGAATATGTGGGCCCCAAAAAAATGATCCTTGTTTTGTTCCTACTTCTATAGTACATGATATGGGGTATATACGTGTTGTATCACAACTGTATTGCTATACAATGTTAACATATATATATACTATATACACCATATCCTGATAATTATATATAATTATATCATCTAGTCAGCATATCTTTGTTGAATGGGTTTTATAAAGTCAGCAAACATAATTGGGTGCCACTATCTTGCAGTAAGCCCCCTATAATTTCATAAATTAAGGTATACAGTGGTATGTCCCAATTATATCACATGATATCACCATTGAATTCCATCACATCACAATTTTACTTGGTAAAATCCATGGCAATGTCATCCTCATAGCCCTCAAAAATTCTTGGCCTTTTGGCTCATCAATTCCAACCAGCTCAACGTTTCTAACTGCGGGCCTGATTTTGGCTTTGCGGCTGATTTTGGGTGCAACTAGGCTAGTTGTGTTTGGCTAGTGACGAAACAGACATAATTACAAGGTGGTGCCCCCCAAGTTATAAGTTGGTTTATAATTCCATTAACTATTATATTAACTATTATAGATATATCACCTATAAAAACCATAGTTATTGGAGTTATAGGGGGCACCACCTTGTAGGGGGCACCACCTCTAAGTAGTCTACAGTCTAGTCAATGTACCTGGTGCCTCATCCTGCTTACTAAGAACGTTTTATCACTGGTTAGAAGGGAGATAAGTACTTAGATGGGTCATGGAATTAGTTAACTAGTTAGTAAATGGATTATTTCATTGGGATTTTTTGAGGGTAACAAATCCCCAGTTACTAACCAGGAATCGTGTTTTTCCCATGGCCCATCTAAGTAGGCTTAATCCACTTGTAACTGGGGTGAACTAACCCACCTTAGGTGAGAGTTTCAGCACCAAGCAGAACCACTGCTGCAATGGCCGTGGCTCATCTCCCCAGAGACCACAAAAACCAGGTGAACAAGTCCCTTTTTGAAGCTCATAAGATAGCCATTTCAATTACTACAAGTAAAACAATGTATATCTGGTTGGTGGTTTCAACCCCTCTGAAAAATATTAGTCAGTTGGGATCATTATTCACAATATATGGAAAAATAAAGAATTATCCAAACCACCAACCAGATACAAATGTATATAACATATCTGTAAATTGGCCACGATTTGCCATAGCTTTGTAATAACAAATACCAAGGGCAACACTGCAAAGATATTTCTTGATCCTGTACAGACACAGCATGTTTGGGTGTAAAAAAACTGGTCACAGAAATGTGGAGTATGAATAGATGGAAAAAAACATGTTGGGTACATGGCCAATCAGCCAAATACCCTGCAAAAAAGGCAAATTCTTAGCTGGTGAACGTAGATAATCCCATTGATACCAAAAGACTATTTTGGAATAGTTTCTACCCATCTAAGATTGGCCTAGGATATAGTAAACCATGTCTTGAGTCACGTTAAGAAAACATATGGGACAAGTGGAGGCACATAAATACTCCAAGCACTGTGGATTCTGTGGCCAGCGAACTAGCCCTCCGTCGAATGATAAGTTTCCTGAAAATCATGAATCGAACTCTGGATCCCAACCATCTTTGTGAGAACAGCAGCACATTCTGATTTTTTTGCGCTGTTGGTGGGTCCCTACCATTGAGAGTCTATCCACAGTGGACCGTCAACAAAAAAGTTGAAGAAACTTTGTGGTGGATAGTCCACTATGAACCCATCAGTTGATACCGTATTTGATACCCGGCCTGGTAAACGTTTACAGCTTGCGACATTGAAGCCATGGCTCAGTCTTTATAGTGGATTTATCCATTTTCATACAAGATGGTGCCCCCAAGATAGCTAAGTTGGTTTATAAACCATTATAATCCCCATTAACTAGTTCTTTATATCATTTTATATCTACCATAAACCATAGATTTCAACCACTTAAAAACTCCCATGTTCACTTCGCATGCTGGATCTTTAAAAAAATGGGGCCCCCAACGCAGCGACCATCGCCTCTCCTGCGCTTCGTTCGGAATGGAAGGTCAACCATGAAAAATGCTGATTTCATGGGATTTAATGTGGCGTTTTATTCATATATATATAATTGTGTATATATATATATGTATATAATTGTATATAATGCTTTAAAGAAATGTGGTTAGTAATGGTTGAAAATTACGGCTGATAATTATGGTTGATAATGGTTGAGAATGGAAACATCACCAGCAATGGATGAATAGTGGATCCTTTCAACCCTCTGGTGATTTCACATAGCTAATCATCGTAAAGATGACCAGTAGAAATAGATGATATACCCATTTAAAATTGTGATTTTCCATAGAAAACTGTCATTACTTAGATGGGCCATGGGAAAAATGCGATTCCTGGTTAGTAACTAAAATTTGTTTACCCCCAAAAAAAGCAAAATAATCCATGTACTAACTAGTTAACATTAGTTAAGTAACTAACCGTGGCCCATCTAAGTACCAGAGGGTCCCATACCAAACTCCAGGAGCCTCCCAGGCAGCCACAGCGATGATGAAACACTTGGAGGATCAATGGTTAGTACTGGTTAATGGTCAAGAATGGTTGATAACTGTTTATAAAGGTTAATAATGGTTAATAATTAATAATGGTTAAGTCTAGTTATAAGCCCAATTTCGTTACGATTCGTATCTGGTTCCCTTTCAACAAAGTGGCAGAGGGGCATAGAAATTTTTGATTTACCCAGGCAAAATGTGGTAAAATGATGATTTTCCATAGCAACCTGTTAGTTGACCAGAGTACAACCATGCTTTTCAATGCTAAGTTCGTGGTTATCCATGAGGATGATTTGGGGGACCCCCATGACTTCGGAAACCGAGAAATATCAGCTCTTTGACGAACCAAAAGAAGAAACATCTAGATTAATTTGATCATAACTCACCGACCTGAAAAGTTCGGCTATCAATTAGGACAGATACACGATCCAATTCCCAGCATTTCTGGGAAAAAAATGGGAGATTGAAAAACTTCAGGATGTGATCACCCAACAAATGAAGAATCAGAGCTTTAACAATCAAACATTGTTGAACTACCCTCTGGTAAACGTTTACAATTTAACTATGCAAAAAAACACAATTTGTAATGGGTAAATCCACCATTAATGGCCATGTTCAATAGTTTTTTGTATGTTTACCAGAGGGTAAACATCAAAAACAATGGACTTCATCATCAAGATATCAATCAGATCACTCCGTCCATTGTTGTCCTGTTGACTTCGGCTCTCTTGGACGGGTTGAACCATGTTTTCCAACGTGCCAAATCCCAAATCAACAAAATAAAACGTGCCGTGCCCGAAACATGATAAAATATGAATGGTTTATGGACAAAAATTCCAACGTTGACAGCGGAGAATCCACCATTTAGTTCGATGATTGTCCCATTAAAAGCTCCATTTTTCGGTCGGGGATTTCCATTGTGACTTCAAGAGATTGGTCCAATCAGCTTCCGAGGTATCCCTGGCCCAACTGTTCAGGGTACAAAAGTTCTCCAGATATTATGATATAATTAATATACTACTATATCGATATGTATTTGTATATATATATAATATATATATATATTATTATGTGTATATATATAATAAATATATATATATATTACATATCTATATGTATATATATATATATAGCACACTAAATCCCTTCAAATAACCATTGCTCCAGATGACACTCATCCCCCATCCCGTCCAGTCGGCAATGCATCGGGAATTGGCCACACCCGAGGACAAGATGTACCTGTCATGGCTGGCTTGGCGCAGATCCTCCCAGGTCGTTGTAGCCACAAGGTGGTGCCCCCCCAGTGATGTTTGTTGGTTTGTACATGTCCTTTTCCTACTAGTTGGCTGATTAATAAAGGGGTTAACCACCCTTTACAAATAAAATGGTACAATGTGGGACCCAAAAAAACCTCATAAATTGATTTTTAAACCCCATGAATACTATAGTTATAAGTACCATAAACCATACTGAAATTGGACTTATGTTCACCAACTGAACGCTATCTTGGGGGCACCACCTTGCATGTTATGGCCATGTTGGAAAAAAAAAATGTAACTTTGGGAGTCCAACTTCGTGGCCATCATCATTCTTGGACTATTATTTTGTAGTAGTTTTTGGACAAATCTCAAGAAACAAGTGGCCACTCTAGATTATTGGTTTGAGACCCTGATATATACATATACGGATTATATATTATTATTGTTGCTGTTATATATTACCCTCTGGTAAACTAACATAACTATGGAAAAACACAATTTTTAATGGGAAAACTCACTGTAAATGGCAATGTTCAGTAGCTATGTTAGTTTACCAGACATCACATTGTTGCTAGCAATCTGACCATTACTAAGAAAGCTGGCTTTGCTTGACAGATTCTGCTGGTTTACATCCCATGTGTTGTTGATGAAAAAAATCCCCTTCACTCATCGCGGGTTACAGCTTATTTATTGCTGGTTGGTGGTTTCACCAACCAGCAATAAACAAATATATAATGGGATTTAATGGGATTTCACCAAAAAAAATGTGATTTACTGGGATTTAATGGGATTTACCCTCTGGTAAACGTTTACATAGCTTTACAAAAAAAACATCTTTAAAAGGTAAATCAACTATTTCTATGTGCAATTTTCAATAGCTATGTAACAAATTACCAGAGGGTATTGGCTATGATAGTATCGACAGCTAACTGCGTTCCACCATTTTTGGCTGGTTGATGGTTTCAACCCCTCTAAAAAATATGAAAGTCAGTTGGGATTATTATGCCCAACTGAATGGGAATAACAATCCATTCGTGTTCCAAACCACCAACCAGTTGGAGTAGGTGGTGTCCCATCATATCCCCAGACACTCCATTGACCCATTCACTCATTCCCCATTCGCACTGCGCGTCATTGGCGCGCGAAGGCGTGATCAGCGCACAGACATCCTGAGATTTTCTCAGGGGGACTGCGGTGCCAGGCGTGAAAACGAACGAAGTGATCGGGTATAAAACCGACCAATCTGTTACACTGGGAATAGTTTATGGGAAGTGGAAGAGTCATGTTTATTGGTCTGTGAGGCCACAGAACTATGTATATATCCCATAGGATCCATGTATGCTATATATGGTAACATGGATCCCATCAATATACCCCATTTATGTTAGCATATATACCAGCACCATGGATCCGCCATGGGTATAGATTACAGTCTTATAGAATACTGTAACCATCCCAAAAGAAACATGGGCACCAACTACTCAAGCATTTTAGATGAGACTAGTCTTCCAAGCCCTGCTAGTAGAGTCGAGGTTCTTGGGGGAGATCGTGCTAATCAAAGATGGCAACGGAAACTCCACCATGTTTGTTAGTTGATTCTCCTATTTAGTTCAGGGATTGCCCAACCAGCCATGTTTGAGAAGTAGATTAAGTCCCATTACCCTCTGGTAATGGCTGTTACATAGATATTGAAAATGGCACATAGAAATAGTTGATTTACCGAACTTAAAGATGGTGATTTTCCATAGTTTTCGGTATGTTTACCAGAGGGTAAATCCCATTAAATCCCACTAATCCCCATTGAATCAACACTAAGTCACCATGTTTGTTTGTTGAACAAATCAGCCAAACCATAGTTTTTGACCCATAGTGAAACCCTCTGAAATACCATGGTTTCATGGTTCAATTACAATTAAATTCCATTATATATCTGGGTAAATTATAATATGTCACTAACCTGAATCTTGCGGCCATAAAAGGGGATGATTTCCCTTAACATAAACCATGATTCCAGGCTTCGGGAGAACAGGGTTCGGTCGTGATCAAATTTAACCCAGATTTTTATTGTCTTCTGAAATATAGTATAATCCGATGGTTCACTACCCATAGTGAAACCCTCTGAAATACCATGGTTTCATGCTTCAATTACCATGAAAAATCCCATGAATTTTCTTGTCTTTACGGTTTCATGAAATCCCCATCTGCATCCCATGGGGTCCAGTCCCAATGGGATGCAACACATTTTTTACGACGATTACGACGTGGAAAACGACGTGGAAAAAATCCATCGATTTAGCCATGGAAAATGGTCCATTTATAGATGGTTTACCTATGAAAAAGGGTGATTTTCCATGGCGAACTGTTAAGTAACCAGATGGTAAGCAACAAAAATACGATGGAAGTTCATGACATTTCAAGAAAAGCCTCTAAAGTGGTGAGTGAATGGTATTTCAATCTATTTCAATGGTGATATTAGGAGGTTTCTGCAGGGTTTCCTAAAATAGGGCTAGCCCCAAGTCATCATCCAGCTCTTGGGGGTACCACCCATGACTATCGAAGAACCCAGTATCTGGATGCAAGTGATGCAACTTCTTGCCTACCCTCTGGGGGTTTACAATAATGACATATAATAGGAAAATAGATAAATCCTGGTAAATCAACTATTTCTATGGGCCATTTTCCACAGCTATATCAGTTTACTTGGATGGGTCAAAAGCATTCAAAAGCCTGGTAGCCTGCTATCCTCAAGCTATAGTGACCAGTCATTATGCTGGGCGCTTGGGATTCATTTATCCGTAAAAAATCCTGGTGAGCATCCCATGGAATATCAAAATCCTGTTATCTTCAAATCCCATTTCTGGAGGAATCCCCATGCTTTGTGATAACTCCCAGCACTAAAAAATCAACCCACAAAGATTGCTATCACACTGCTATCCCTGGTTTTCTTGCTGGGATACCCCCCAAATGTGCTCCAGTTATACCCGAAAAATTCCAAGGGGTGTAAATGTAGACCCCAAGTTAAACAACTCCAAATACAGTCTCAGTCTCGGTGTTTCGAGCTGTAGCCTCTGGTAATCAAACATAGCTGGAAAATCCAACATTTACACTTGATTTTTCCCACGAAAATATCATTTCTGGATGGTTTTCAGGTTTTGGCGACATCCAATTGTGCTATGGCCCCACCAAGTGAACGATTTTCCAACACATTTGGTCATTTCTATAAAATTTGTGTCAAATCAGGAATTTTAGATATTTTTGGTCTTGAAACGAACTTAATGTAGAAATATATATATATGATTATATATACATATGTGGTATTCAAACCATGAATTTTTGATATATGTGGCATTTAAACCACGCATTTTAGATGTATGTATTTGGCATTGAAATCATGAATAGTAGATATGTGTCGTATTTAAACCATGATTCTAATGAATTTCAGAAAAAATCGACTTATATAAATCAGGAAATTCCGATATATGTTGTACTCATTCCGTTAATTTGAGATATATTTGCTATCCAAACCAAACCATGAATTTTAGAGTATGAAACATACTATGACAACATCCATTCGAAAGGACAAAAATGCCCACGTTTTTTTGCGGAGCCCCACCTCTCGCTGGGCGTAGTCGAAGACCTAAACGAGACCCATGGGGAAAATGTTGGGAAACCATAGCAAAACTATGTGAAAACCATAGGAAAATGCTAGGAAACCATAGGAAAATCTTACTTTGACCCAGAAAAACGAGATTTCATGGGATTTATAGTTGTTTTGTAATAGCTAAGTTGCGTGGTTGATGGTTGATTACGTCTACCCCCTGGTAAACTACCAGTTTGCTGTATTCGAACGTCACCATTTTTAATAGATCAATCAACTATAAGTGGTTGGTCAGTTGATGGGTTATTATGTGTACGATTGTGTATCTATACATGTGGAGTTGTGCAAACAGTTTCATGTAGATTTATTGAGGATTCATTATAAGAATCCTGAAGAAGAAACAAACAACAAAAAACAGTCGATACCTAGACTAGAGGTAGTGTGGGGATTTTGCATATAAGATAACATAAATGATATGGGACTATGACATGTTAACATACTCTCCCGAAAACTATCGTTGTACAAAACTCAAAATAATTTCAACGGGTTCCATGTTAAGGTCAAATATCCAAGAAAAACTATGAGTGGAATATATATATATATAATTATTATGGTGGTTATGATGATGAAAACCATATATACACCATATATGTAAAAATGATGATGCAAATAATCACATATACATATACATGTGTGATAGGACATCATGAAATTCATCCAGCATCTGGAAGTGGTTAAAGCCCGTACAGTTGGAACCCTGAAAAATATGGGGAAAACATCATCGAACTACCATCCTGTTGGTCCTGGTGGCACACTCTTCGGCATCCTACCTATCTACCTATCTACCTATCTACCTATCTACCTATCTACCTATCTACCTTTCTACCTTTCTACCTTTCTACCTTTCGTTCTTTCTACCTTTCGTTCTTCCTTTCTTTCTTTCTTTCTTTCTTTCTTTCTTTCTTTCTTTCTATATCTATATCTATATGGCGGTTTCATAAAATCGGGGGTCCCCGAGTCACCATGGTTGTTTCAAGTCACTAAGACTAAGACGGTCATCCATGACGCAAGGATGATGCCAGGGGATACCCCTATGACAAACAGCAGGAGGATGGCAAAAGGGAAGGATTTCACCTGGTATCACCTTAGGACAAACAAGGGGGTTCAATGTGAACATGTCCAAAAGTGACCTCATGCGAAATCAAAACATGACAATTT